>LNAP01000102.1_pt1 | contig 141445 bp, 129 predicted proteins | sample 602601 | NCBI WGS metagenome assembly LNAP01 (sample SAMN02440304, study PRJNA202911) | soil metagenome | biome: Subtropical and temperate rainforests or woodlands; isolation source: soil samples (1 kg each in a 20% v/v slurry with milli Q water) were... ...
TCCGGAAACCGGCCGCTACCTGACGCCTGACCCGAGCAAACTGGCGGGTGGCCTCAACGGGTATCGCTACACCCTGAACCCGACGGGGTGGGTGGATCCATTGGGGTTGGTGGATTGTCCGGGGAAGGGTGGGTGCCGGTCGGCGGTTGGTAGTCAGGATCCGGCGGCTAAGGTTGGGGTGGATGAGGGTGAGTCTAAGCTCCCTCAAACCAAGCCAAAAAATACCTATACGTATCGGGGTGACACCAGGGAGCCTTGGGAGATTTTTGACGTAGGTTTCGAGCCGTTAGGCTTCAGTACGGATTTGTACTTGCACGCTCAGGATAATCGAAAGCCTCCGAGTATTTATGTAAGTACCACTACTTCAAAGTCAGAGGCGGTAAAGTTTGCTACGAGTTTTGGTTTTCGATCAGGGTATGTGTATGTGCTCAAAAATGTGAGAGGTATTGATGTTAATAAAAAGCTCGGTGTGCTGTCGCCGCATCGAAAAGAGGTGGAAATAGCAGTGCCTGGAGGCATAGATAAGAAAGATATAGTAGGAGCGACGCCCGTGAATGATGATGGGTCGTATGTGGGCTACTCGATACCCAATTTTGATAGGTGATGAACATGGATACGCAGGAAGTGGCGGTTGAAGTTGGTGGCATTGTGAAGCATGCGGTGGTTGAGTGTGCGCGAAGAACTATTGAGATGAGGGTTACAATGCCGGATGGGGAGGTTCGGGTTTATACAGGACTGGATTATTACGTGTGTCTAGGGAAGGTGAGAGAGGATTTCCCTGATGTGAAATTTTTATGTAAAGGCGCCAAACTAAACGTGCATACATCTCGGATGACTTCGCAGATGTCTGGGGGGATAGTTGCATACGAAGTTCGTTGGGGGGAGCCTGCTGACGAAGGCGATATAGTGAATATATTTGATTATGAGGATAAAAATCTAACAAGCAATATCAGGGAGCAGGTTGAATATCATCAGCGCTGGCTGCAATCTGTGATCGCAGGATCATGACTTGGGATCCAAAATCTCCGTCATCTGATTTATGCTTCAGTTCTCTCTAGCTAATACTGGGAATTCGCCTCATGCCCAACCTAACCCCATTCCCCATCACCCAAAAATGGCCCGCCCAGTTCCCGGAGTGGATCCAGCTCTACTCCCTGCCGACCCCCAACGGCGTGAAAGTCTCGATCATGCTGGAAGAAATCGGCCTGCCCTACGAACCCCACAAAGTGGACTTCGGCAGCAATGACCAGCTGTCCCCAGAGTTCCTCTCCTTGAACCCCAACAACAAGATCCCGGCGATTCTCGACCCTCATGGGCCGGGAGATCAGCCGTTGGCGTTGTTCGAGTCGGGGGCGATTCTGATTTATCTGGCGGACAAGAGCGGGCAGTTGCTGGCCCAGGAGTCGGCGGCGCGCTACGAGACGATTCAATGGCTGATGTTCCAGATGGGCGGGATCGGGCCGATGTTCGGGCAGTTGGGTTTCTTCAACAAGTTTGCGGGCAAGGACTATGAAGACAAGCGACCTCGTGATCGTTACGTCGAGGAAAGCAAGCGCCTACTCAAGGTGCTTGATGGTCGTCTTGAAGGCCGGGACTGGATCATGGGCGAGCGCTACACCATCGCCGATATCGCCACGTTTCCCTGGGTGCGCAACTTGATCGGTTTTTATGAAGCGGGGGATCTGGTGGGTATCCAGAATTTCCCGAATGTAACGCGGGTGTTGGAGCGTTTCCTGGCGCGGCCGGCAGTGGCACGCGGGTTGAAAATTCCGGAATGAGTGGATTGATGACGAGCTGTTTCAATTTCAAGCAATTGGACGTGTTCAGCGAAGTACCGCTCAAGGGGAATCCGCTGGCGGTGGTGCTCGGGGCGGACGAGATCAGTGACGAGCGCATGGCCGCTTTTGCCAACTGGACCAACCTCAGCGAAACCACTTTCCTGCTGGCGCCGCAGCATCCGGAGGCGGATTACCGGGTGCGCATTTTCACCACCTCGACTGAACTGCCGTTTGCCGGTCATCCGACTTTGGGCAGCTGTCATGCCTGGCTGGAGGCCGGAGGCGTGCCGAAAGGGCCGCAGATCGTGCAGGAATGTGGCGTTGGCCTGGTAAGAATTCGCCGCAGCGATTTCGGGTTGGCTTTTCAGGCGCCGCCCTTGCTCAAGTCCGGCCCGCTGGAGGCTCAAGTGCTGGAGCGGGTGCGCAAGGGACTGGGGTTGCAGGCCGAGGCGATTGTCGAGGCGCAGTGGGTTGATAATGGTGCCGGCTGGCTGGCATTGATGCTCAAGAATCGCCAGCAAGTGTTGGCACTCAAGCCCGATTACCAGCAGTTGCGGGATCTGGCCGTGGGCGTCATCGCGCCGTGGGAACCGGCCGTGGATGGGGATGAGGCGCAATTTGAAGTGCGCGGTTTCATTGCCGGTGACGGCATGCCGGAGGATCCTGCCACCGGCAGCCTGAACGCCGGGCTGGCCCAGTGGATGCTGGCCAAGGGGCTGGCACCGTCGCGCTATGTGGTCAGCCAGGGCTTGACCATGGGGCGAGCGGGGCGGATTCATGTTGATCAGGTGGGCGAGGACGTCTGGATTGGTGGTGCGGTGGTGACCTGCGTCAATGGCTCACTGACCTTGTAAGCCGATTATTGCCCGGCCGGTAAAACTCTGTTTTCCGGTCGGCGTTTGTGCCCAGGCGGGTGAGGGCATAAGCTTTGTCCCCTGCGATCGAGCACCCATTTTTCAGGAGTCCCATGTCCAGTCAGTTCCCCGAAGCACGTCCACGCCGTCTGCGTCGCAATGCGAGCCTGCGCAGTCTGTTCCAGGAAACCGAGTTCACCCTGAACGACCTGGTGCTGCCGATTTTCGTCGAAGAAGAAATCGATGACTTTGTACCGATCAAGAGTATGCCGGGCGTGGCGCGCATTCCTGAATCGAAACTGGCCGGTGAGATCGAGCGGTATGCTCGTGCCGGTATCAAGTCAGTGATGACCTTTGGCGTGTCCCATCACCTGGATAGCGATGGCAGCGACACCTGGAACGAGCGCGGCCTGGTGTCGCGCATGGCCGGGATCTGCAAGGACGCGGTGCCGGAAATGATCGTGATGTCTGACACCTGTTTTTGTGAGTACACCGATCACGGCCATTGCGGGGTGCTTCACGGGCATGAAGTGGACAATGACCGGACCTTGCTCAACCTGGGTAAACAGGCCGTGGCGGCGGCCCGTGCCGGGGCTGATGTGATCGCGCCGTCCGCCGCCATGGACGGGCAGGTCCAGGCCATTCGCAAAGCCCTGGACGAAGCCGGTTTCAGCCAGACGGCAATCATGGCGTATTCAACCAAGTTCGCTTCAGCGCTCTACGGTCCGTTCCGCGAGGCGGGCGGCAGTGCCTTGAAAGGCGACCGCAAAAGCTACCAGATGAACCCGATGAACCGCCGCGAAGCACTGCGCGAATCCTTGCTCGATGAGCAGGAAGGGGCCGATGCACTGATGGTCAAACCTGCCGGCGCGTACCTGGATATCATCCGCGATATTCGCCAGGCTTCGAACCTGCCCCTGTCGGCCTATCAGGTCAGCGGCGAGTACGCGATGATCAAATTCGCCGCCCAGGCCGGCGCCATCGACGAAGCCCGCGTCGTGCGAGAAAGTCTCGGCGCGATAAAACGAGCAGGGGCGGACCTGATCTTCACCTATTTTGCGATGGATCTGGCGCTGAGCGGGATCTGATCGACGCTGGATTTCCTGTGGGAGCCTGCTCGCGATAGTGGGGGGCCAGCTGGTATCAATGTCGGATGTGCCGCCGTCATCGCGAGCAGGCTCGCTCCCACATGGGACTTGTGGCGTGGACTGAAACTGTGAGCATCCGCTGTCAACCCTGTGGGAGCGAGCTTGCTCGCGATAGTGGTAGGCCAGCTTGCATCAATGTCGGATGTGCCGCCGTCATCGCGGGCAAGCCTTGCTCCCACACTGATGGTGTTAGGCCACCCATCCTCTCACGTCAGCTTTTTGCTGCTGTCGAGCCTTCTTTGCTCTCAAGACCCCTTTTGGCTCTGATGAACAGAACATAGCCTGTACCGGCTTTTGATCGTATGGTTGCTGCGCAATAACAGACTTGATGGAGCAACATGCAACTCAATCGATTGATGATCAGCCTCACCGCGTTGTTGACCCTGGCCGGTTGCGGCAGCCGTCAGGCCCAGGAACCTGAACGCCAGCCTGCCGAGGTCAAGGCGCAGATTGTGCGGTTGTTGCCGGTCAAGACTGTGGATCGCGAGGGCTGGGCGACGGATATCTACGTGGCTTTTGCCGCTCAGCAAATCTCACCCACGACGCAGAATATCTGTTCCGTCCTGGCGGTGACCGAACAGGAGTCGACGTTCCAGGCTGATCCGGCGGTACCGGGGTTGGGCAAGATCGCCCGGCAGGAAATCGATCGTCGCGCGGCAAAGATGCACATTCCGGGTCTGTTGATCAGCGGCGCCCTCCAGGTGCGTTCGCCCAATGGCAAAAGCTACAGTGATCGGCTCAATGCCGCGCGCAGCGAGAAGGAGTTGAGTGCGATTTTCGATGACTTCATTGGCATGGTGCCCTTGGGCAAGACACTGTTCGGCAGCTTCAACCCCGTGCACACCGGCGGGCCGATGCAGGTCAGCATCGCGTTTGCCCAGGCTAATGCCCGGGATTATCCCTATGCGGTGGATGGGTCGATTCGTCGGGAGGTGTTCAGTCGTCGCGGCGGGATGTATTTCGGTATTGCGCATCTGCTGGGGTATCCGGTGAGCTACACCGAACCGCTGTATCGTTTCGCCGATTTCAATGCCGGATGGTACGCCAGCCGCAACGCGGCATTCCAGCATGCAGTGAGTCGTGCCTCAGGCATTCCCCTGGCTCTGGACGGCGATTTGATCTTGCATGGTTCCATCATGCCAGGCAGCACCGAGTTGGCGGTGCGCACCTTGGGCCGGTCGCTGGGGATGCGCAACCCGACCATTCGCGACCAGTTGGAGCAGGGCGACAGCCTGGCGTTCGAGGACAGCAAACTGTACAAGCGGGTCTTCGAATTGGCTGAGAAGGCCGAGGGTAAGCAATTACCTCGGGCGGTGTTACCGGGAATCGTGCTCAAGAGCCCGAAAATCACGCGCAAGCTGACCACGGCGTGGTTCGCCAAGCGAGTGGATGAGCGTTACCGGCGTTGTATGACGCGGGCTGCGGGACGCTAGGCAATCGGTGGGCAATGAAAAAGCCCGGCGGATAAGGCCGGGCTTTCATGGTGATGCGTTAGGTTCCAGAGGTGTTTGAAGCATTGTGGCGAGGGGGCTCCTTCGCCACACATTGAGTTGGGTTTCGTCACGCATTTGGATTGAACAACTCATACACGGTTCTGGGTCAGACGATCGGAACCACCTTCAGCAACGCGGTTCTGTTGCAGGCGATCGGAACCACCTTCAGCAACGCGGTTCTGTTGCAGACGATCGGAACCACCTTCAGCAACGCGGTTCTGTTGCAGACGATCGGAACCACCTTCAGCAACGCGGTTCTGGATCAGGCGATCAGAGCCACCTTCGGCAACGCGGTTCTGGATCAGGCGATCGGAGCCGCCTTCGGCAACACGTTTTTCGATCAGTCGATCAGAACCACCTTCGGCAACGACCGGGTGGGAGGAGGCGGCGAATGCGTTGGCTGCCAGTACCGAGAAAGCGAGGCTGAGGATGATTTGGCGTTTCATGATGGTGTGCTCCGGGGATGCAGTGGGTTGGTGTGGAGCCATTGTTGTCCGGAGCGACAATCAAGAGAACTTCATTGGCCTGATGGTGAATATCGACGGCGGTGATACCTCGCCGAGCGGTTGGCAAGCAATATTGATGTTGGCTGATCCGCCGACATCGCGAGCAGGCTCGCTTCCATGGAGAGTGCGTGTCGTCTGCCGGGTGGAACACTGGCGGGCCCGCGGGTTCTACCGGCTACCCCCCAAGCGCAGGAGGCAAGTTCATGTATCAGTTATTCGGCTACCGGCAATCCGGCTCTTCGGCTGTGGAGATCGCCCTGTGCCTGTGTGGCGTGCCTTATCGCCGTGTCGATGCCTATTCGACCGAAGACAACGAGGCGGCGAAAGAGCTACAGGCATTGAACCCTCAGAAGCAGGTCCCGACCTTGCAATTGCCGGACGGTTCGGTGCTGACCGAAGCCGCGGCGATTTTGATCCACCTCGGGTTGGTGTTTCCTGAATCGAAGTTGCTGCCGGACGATCCGGCGCAACGTGCTCAAGCCATACGGGGCCTGGTCTATATCGTCGCCAATTGCTACACGCCCATCGGCATCATCGATTTTCCAGAGCGCTGGCTGGTCGACGCGGATGAAGCGACCCGGCAGCAATTGGTGTCGGGCACCCGACAGCGGCTATATCGTAACTGGGCGCTGTTTGCCGACCAGTTTGCGGCCCGCCCTTTTCTCAGCGGTGCCGAGCCGGGAGCGCTGGATATCCTGGCCGCCGTGGTCACGAAGTGGGAAGACACGCGGGAGGCCATGCTGAATGCCCGACCGCCGTTCTACGAGCTACTGGAACGCATCGACCGCCATCCGCGCATTGCGCCGGTGCTGTCGCTGCACTGGCCCTTGTAGGCGCTGTCGAGCGCAGCGAGGCTGTGGTTTTTCCGAGTAGCAAAGAAAGATTAAAACCGAAAGATCGTCCAAACGCGGCCCGAGCCTTCGGCAGCGCCTACGGGTCAGGGGCATCTCATTTTGGTGGCGGCTTGCTCGACGAGGCCGACAAACTGCCGGACATTCTGCTGATGGGCCGTCACCAGCTCATCGATGCTGCTCCCCGCCGGCGTTTGCAGGCTGTTACGGCAGGTCAGGGTATGGGCTTCGTTGCCCAGGTCGCGCAGGCGCCACTGCACGTCCATGCGGGCATATTGGCCGGGGATCGAATCGAAGCGCTGCACATCCACCCGCAGCAGTAGCTTCGCTGCACCTGGGTTGCTCAGTTGTTCGTCCAGGCTGCTGCGCAGTTCGTCGGCCAGACTGGCGCCCCACCATTGTGTTTCCAGGATCGCCAGCCCGCTGTTGCCTTGGCGGATGACCATTTGCGCACGGTCCACCTGAGGCGGAACGCTCACCTGCTCGAGCTGGATGTCCATGTTCGTGCGTGGCTGGCCGGCAGGTTGAGCCGGGCTCAGGGTGTGGTACTGGATCGGATCGCCGCGGCAGGCAGCAAGCAGCAGCACCAAGGCAACCAGGGGGAGTTTCAGCATCAGCGGCATGGGGCGTGCTCCTGTGGTCATTCGTTCGCCGGCAATGTGAGGTTCTGCGCCGGTGCATCCTTGGGACGGCCGCGAAGCAGTGATTCGGGATGGCGGCTCAGGTAGTCGGACAGCTCGCGCAACGAACGCGACATGCGCCCAAGATCGTCCAGGGTCTGCGTCAGTTGTTCGCGTTGCGGCGAATCTTCGGCCAGGGTCGAGTTGGCCGATTGCAGGGTCTTGCTCACGTCCTGCAACGTGTTTTGCACGCTTGGCAGGGTCTTGCTGTTGAACTGGGCCAGACCTTTGCGCAATTCAACCAGGTTGCCGTTCAGGTTGTTGGCAACGCTTTCCAGGGGCAGCTTGTTGATTCGCTCGACCATCGCCTGCAGTTGTTCCTGCAGTTGCTGGAGACTGCCCGGGATGGTCGGTATACGGACCGGGCGGGCGTTGGCGTCGAAAGTGACTTTTTCGGCCTTGGGGTAGAAGTCCAGCGAGATGTACAACTGCCCGGTCAACAGGTTGCCGCTACGGGCCTGGGCACGCAGGCCGCGTTCGACGAAACTGCCGATCAGGCGAGCGCCGGCAGCTTCGTCATCCGGGTTGTGATTGAGCGCCTTGAGCAGTTTTTCATGGGCCTTGCCCAGGCGCTGAGGGTAGAACACCACGCCGACATTGACCGGGAAGCTGCGCAGCTTCTCGTCGAAATCCAGATTGATAGCTACGACCCTGCCCACTTCGATGCCCAGGAATTCGACCGGCGCTCCGACCCGCAATCCGCGCAATGCCTGATCGAAGCGTAAAGCCAGGTATTGCGCCTTGCCATCCGGCGGGGCCAGGGCGCTCTGCTGGTCGGCAAACAGCTCGAACGTCTTGTCCTCGCTAGCGGGGCTGTCGTTGGGGCTGTATTCCGGTGCCCGAAATGCGATGCCGCCCACCAGCAGCGCCGAGAGTGACTCGGTCTTGACCGCAAAGCCGTTGGCACCGACGTTCACGTCCACGCCGCTGACGTTCCAGAACCGGGTGTTTTCGGTGACGTAGACATCGTTGGGCGCATTGACGAATACGTCGATGTTGACCCCTTTGCCATCGGCATCCAGCGCATAGGACACCACTTGGCCCACCGGAATCTTGCGCAGGTACACCGGCGAGCCGATGTCCAGTGAACCGAGGTCCTGGGAATGCAGGGTGAAGCGCTTGCCCGGTTCACCGTAGGTGATCGGTGGCGGGGCTTCCAGGCCGGTAAAGGACTTGGCACGCACCTTCGATTGACCGGCGTCGGCCCCGATGAAATCCCCTGACAGCAGGGTATCGATCCCGGAAATTCCGCCGGCTCCGATACGCGGGCGTACGACCCAGAACACCGAGTCCTCGTGCGTGAAGGTCTCCGCCGTCTTGGCCAGCTTGACCGTGGCGGTGACGTTCTTCTGGTCGTCGCTCAATTGCACGTCGGTGACCTGGCCGATGACCACGTTGCGATATTTGACCGGTGTCTTGTTGGCGGTCAGGCCCTGGCCGGTCTTGAAGGTGATGGTGATGGTCGGACCTTCCTGCAGCCAGTTGTTGACCACCAGGGACAGCCCTACCAGCACCGCGATGATCGGCACTATCCATACCAGCGACACCGTCCAGCGGCGGCTGGTGACATGGGCGCGACCTGGTGCCGGTTGCTGCCCGTCAGTGGCTTGCGACTTCATCCATGGCCTCCTCGGATGGTTGGGTGTCCCAGATCAGGCGCGGGTCGAAGCTCATGGCCGACAGCATGGTGAACAGCACCACGAGGCCGAAAAACAGGATGCCCGGTCGCGGTTCGATATCGCTCAGTGCCTGGAATTTCACCAGCGCCGCGACCAGCGCCACCACCAGCACGTCGAGCATCGACCAGTAGCCGATGACTTCCACCAGCCGATACAGTTTCGCCCGCTGGACCTGGGCCCAGGTGCTGCGCCGCTGCACGGTGACCAACAGCAAGGTCAGTACCACGAACTTGATGCCTGGTACCGCGATGCTGGCGATGAAAATGATCAGGGCGATGTCCCAGGCGCCGCCCTGCCAGAATTCGATGACGCCACTGATGATGGTGCTGTCGGCGCCATCCCCGAGCATCTGGGTATTCATCACCGGCAGCAGGTTGGCCGGAATGTAGAACACCAATGCCGCCAGCATGTAGGCCCAGGTACGGGTGAGGGTGTCGGGTTTGCGCCGGTGCAACGGGGCGTCGCAGCGGGGGCAGGTCTCGGGCTCGTCGCTCATGTCACAGGCCAGGCCACAGCTGTGGCACAGGCACAGGTTCAGGTCGCGGGCCAAGGGCGGGGGAGGCAACGGTTCGCGGTTCATAGGTTGTCCCACAAATCGCGCACATCGCGTCCGGCGATGCGGATCATCAGCAGGCTCAGGGCGGCCAGGGCAAACAGGCCGATGCCCGGCAGCACGTCCAGCAGCCCGGCGAGTTTGATCACCGCCACCAGCGCACCCAACAGGCACACCTCCAGCATGCTCCACGGCCGCAGTGCTTCCAGGCTGCGCATGCACAGACTGAACCCCGGCGCCCGTTGATTGGCGTAGGCGTAGGCCAGCACCCAGATCAGCAATACCAACTGAAAGACCGGGGCAATGATGATCGCCACCGCGGCCACCAGGGCGATGAAGGTGATGGGGCCCTGGCTCAGGGCCACGATGGAATCCCACAGCGTCGCGCTGTTGCTCAGCCCCTGGAGACGGATGCTCATCACTGGATAGATGTTGGCGAAAGCCCACAACACCGCTGCCGTCACACTCAAGGCCAGGCGCTGTTCAATGGTCAGGCCGTTGTAGCGCTGAATCACCGCGCCACACCGCACGCACGAGGCTTTCTGATGCGCAGCGAGCACCATCGGCTCGTACACCGCATCACAATGTTCGCAAATGATCAGTCGGTCGGTATCGGCCATCGGGATGCTCGGCAGGACAACTCCTTCAATATAGAAGGAGGTTGGGATTGAGCAACCCGCCCGAACGGGTCATTCGCCGCGAATGTATTGCTCCAGTTGTCGGATCAGGTCCGCCTGCTCGGCAATCGCTTCCTTGACCAGGTCACCAATGGACAGCAGACCCACGAGTTTGCCGTCTTCGACCACCGGCAAATGCCGCAAATGTTTTTCGGTCATGATGCTCAGGCAGGTTTCGACATTCTGGTGGGGGTCTATCGTAATCACGGGTGACACCATGATATCGCTCACTTTGGTGCCTACTGAGGAGCGGCCATGCAAGACCATTTTGCGCGCGTAGTCGCGCTCACTGATGATCCCCAGTACTTCGCCGTTCTTCACCACCAGCAGGGCACCGACGTTTTTCTCGGCCATGCGCATCAGGGCCTGCAGCACCATGTCGTCCGGTGAAATGGTGTGCACTTGCTGGTTTTTCTCGTCTTTGATCCGGAGCAACTGCGCGACGGTTTTCATGGGGAAGCCTCAGGTGTTGTTTTTGCAGGTGGTTTAAGAATCGTAGACCCAACGGCGCAGAGCAAGCGGTAAAGCGGCAGTCAGTCGTCCAAAAACGTCATTGTCGGTGAGTTCACCACCGAAGTGAGGCCATGCACTGTTGGGGCGAGGGATTTATCGCCACTGTGGGGGCAAGCCTTGCTCCCACAGATAAATCCCCTCACCACAGGTAGAATCGTCGCTTACGCAAAAAATCGAGGTTGCAGCGGTGGATCTACAGCAGGGCTTCGTCCTGACCCGGCATTGGCGCGATACCCCGGCCGGCACCGAAGTCGAATTCTGGCTGGCGACCGACACCGGCCCCCGGCGCGTGCGCTTGCCGGTGCAGCCGTCGGTGGCATTCGTGCCACAGATTCAGCGCGGTCAGGTCGAAGCCTTGCTGCAAGGGGAGAAGGACGTTGAATTGCGACCCCTGGACCTGCTGGATTTCGAGCATCGACCGGTGCTGGGCCTGTATTGCCGGCAACATGCCCAACTGATGCGCCTGGACACCACCTTGCGCCGTGCCGGCGTGGAGGTGTTCGAAGCTGACATCCGTCCACCGGAACGCTACCTGATGGAGCGTTTCATCACCGCGCCGGTCTGGTTCGGTGGCACAAAGGCCGCTGAGGGCCTGCTGCTGGACGCCCAGATGAAACCGGCGCCCGAGTATCGTCCGCCTTTGCGTCTGGTGTCCCTGGACATCGAAACCACCGCCCAGGGCGATTTGTACTCCATTGCCCTTGAAGGCTGCGGCGAGCGTCAGGTGTATATGCTCGGCCCGCCCAATGGCGACGATACTGCCGTGGATTTCCAGCTCGAATATTGTGAATCGCGCACTTTGCTGCTGAAGAAACTCAACGATTGGTTCGCCCGTTTCGACCCTGACGCGATCATTGGCTGGAACCTGGTGCAGTTCGATTTGCGCGTGTTGCATGAGCATGCCCGGCGCCTGGCTGTGCCGCTACGCCTGGGGCGAGGCGGGGAGGAGATGCAGTGGCGCGAGCATGGCGCGCGCAACAATCACTTTTTCGCCTCGGCGGCAGGCCGGCTGATCATCGACGGCATTGAGTCGCTGCGTTCGGCGACCTGGAGTTTCCCTTCGTTCAGCCTGGAAAATGTCGCCCAGACGTTGTTGGGAGAGGGTAAGTCCATCGACAACCCGTACCAGCGCATGGACGAGATCAATCGCATGTTTGCCGAGGACAAACCGGCCCTGGCCCGTTACAACCTCAAGGACTGTGAGCTGGTGACGCGGATCTTCGCCAAGACCGAGCTGCTCAAGTTCCTGCTGGAGCGGGCCAGTGTCACCGGTCTGCCGGCGGACCGCAGCGGTGGTTCGGTGGCGGCCTTCACACACTTGTACATGCCACTGATGCACCGCCAGGGTTTCGTTGCGCCGAACCTTGGCCAGCGCCCGCCCGAGGCCAGCCCGGGTGGTTTTGTCATGGATTCCCAGCCGGGGCTCTACGAGTCGGTGCTGGTGCTGGACTACAAGAGCCTGTATCCGTCGATCATCCGCACCTTCCTGATCGACCCGGTAGGCCTGATCGAAGGCCTGCGCCACCCGGACGAAAGCCAGTCGGTGCCAGGTTTTCGCGGGGCACGTTTCTCCCGCACGCGGCATTGCCTGCCGGCCATTGTGGCGCGGGTAGCCGAAGGCCGGGAAACCGCCAAGCGGGAACACAATGCACCGCTGTCCCAGGCACTGAAAATCATCATGAACGCCTTCTATGGCGTGCTTGGTTCCAGTGGCTGTCGTTTCTTCGATCCGCGGCTGGCGTCCTCCATCACCCTGCGCGGTCACCAGATCATGCAGCGCACCCGGCAATTGGTCGAAGCCCGGGGGCATGTGGTGATTTACGGTGATACCGACTCCACGTTCGTCTGGCTGCGCCGGGCCCACGGCCAGGAAGAGGCGGCGTCCATCGGCCAGGAACTGGTGGCATACGTCAATCAGTGGTGGCGCGAACACGTGCGTGATGAGTTCGGGCTGGAGAGCGCACTGGAGTTGCAGTTCGAAACCCATTTCAAACGTTTTCTGATGCCCACCATTCGTGGCGCGGAAGAGGGCAGCAAGAAGCGCTATGCCGGGTTGGTAACCCGCGCCGACGGCAGCGACGAGATCGTCTACAAGGGCCTGGAAACCGTGCGCACCGACTGGTCGCCGCTGGCCCGGCAGTTCCAGCAGGAGCTGTATGGGCGGATCTTCCACCGCAAGCCTTACCAGGATTATGTGCGCGATTATGTGCACCAGACCCTGGCCGGAGCGTTCGATGATCGGCTGGTCTACCGCAAGCGCTTGCGCCGGCCTCTGGAAGACTACGAACGCAACGTACCGCCGCACGTGCGCGCCGCGCGGCTGGCTGACGAGTTCAACCAGCGCCAGGGCCGTGCGCGGCAATACCAGAACGGCGGGTGGATCAGCTACGTGATCACTGTCGCCGGCCCTGAGCCGCTGGAAACCCGCAGCGCGCCGATCGATTACGACCATTACGTGACCAAACAGCTGCAACCGGTGGCGGACGCGATTCTGCCGTTTGTGGATGACGATTTCTCGACCCTGGTGGGGGGGCAGATGGGCTTGTTCTGACGGATGCGCCAGTGTTGCGGGCGGGAGGCTCTTGTGGCGAGGGCGCTTGCTTCCGCTCGGTTGCGCAGCAACCGCCAGAAGGGGCCGCTACGCGCCCCAGCGGGAGCAAGCTCTCTCGCCACAAAAGCGCTTTGCTCGTGAGAACTAGACCATCGCCAAGCGCTGCTTGCCTTCGGGCTGCGGGAATATCAAATCCAGCGCCGCCAGATCCTGGGGTGCGAGCTTCAGGTTGGCCGCTTCGGCGTTCAAGCGCACATGTTCGCTCTGAACGGCTTTGGGAATGGCAATGACATTGTCCTGACGCAACAGCCAGGCCAGGGCGATCTGCGCTGGGGTTGCGCCATGGCGTTCGGCGATCTGCCCCAAGGTGTGGTCCTTGAGCAGTTGCCCGCCCTGGCCGACCGGGCAGTAAGCCATGACTGGCATGCGCTGCTGTTGGCACCAGGGCAGCAGGTCGAATTCGATGCCACGCTCCTGCAGGTTGTACAGCACCTGGTTGGCGGCGCAGGCCGGTGAAGCCAGTTCTTCAAGGTCCGCGACATCAAAGTTCGACACGCCCCAGCGGCCGATCTTGCCTTCTTCGCGCAGGCGTTCGAACGCTTCGACGGTTTCTTCCAGCGGGTATTGCCCGCGCCAATGCAGCAGATAGAGATCGATGTAATCGGTGTCCAGTCGGCGCAAACTGCGTTCGCAGGCAAGCGCAATGCCTTTGCGGCTGGCATTGTGGGGATACACCTTGCTCACCAGGAAAACCTGGTCCCGCAGGCCGGTGATCGCTTCCCCAACGACCTCTTCGGCGCCGCCCTCGGCGTACATCTCCGCCGTGTCGATCAGCGTCATGCCCAATTCAATGCCCAGGCGCAGGGCCGCCACTTCCTTCTTGTGAAGCGACGCTTCTTCACCCATGCGCCAAGTGCCCTGGCCAATCACCGGTACGGCCTCGCCAGCCAGTTCCAGAGTCCTCATGTCTACCTCCTGTTTGCAGAACATCAGACGTGTGGCAGCAGGATAGACCAGGTGTTCAAGGTTGATCGTCCCCACCGCCGTGGGAACGATCTTTTCGAAGGGCAGGATTTATTGCGCGGAGAACTTCAACACCATGGTCTGGGTGTAGGTCTGGCCGGGGTCAAGCCGGGTCGATGGGAAGTTCGGCTGGTTTGGCGAGTCGGGGTAGTGTTGGGTTTCCAGAGTGAACGCGCCCCAATGCGGATAGACCTTGCCGTGCTTGCCCTTGACCGTGCCGTCGAGGAAGTTGCTGGTATAGAACTGCACGCCAGGCTCGGTGGTGTAGAGCTCCAAGCGCCGTCCGGACTGTGGGTCGTAGACATCAGCGGCCAGTTTGCTCACGTCACCCTTGGCGTCAAGCGCCCAGTTGAAATCGAAACCGCCCTGTTTGGGTTCGGCGAATTTGAGCTGCGGGTGATCAGCCTTGATATGGGTGCCGATGGCGGTGGGCTTGGTGAAGTCCATCGGCGTACCGGCCACGGGGGCCAACTCACCGGTGGGGATAAGCTTGTCGGTCACCGGGGTGTAATGGGCGGCATGCAGGGTCGCGACCTGTTTGAGTATGTCGCCGTTACCGGCACCGGCGAGGTTGAAATAGCTGTGGTTGGTCAGGTTCAGCACCGTGGGTTTGTCGGTGGTGGCCTGGTACTCGATACGTAATTCGTTCTGTTCATTGAGGCTGTAGGTGACATCTGTTTTCAGTGCGCCTGGGAAACCCATCTCGCCATCCGCCGACAGGTAGGTCAGGGTCACGCCCACCGAGTCCTTGCCGTCATGGGGTTCGGCCTTCCAGACGCGCTTGTCGAAACCTTGCGGTCCGCCGTGCAGGGAGTTGCTCTTGTCGTTCTGCGGCACCTGGTAGCGCTTGCCGTCCAACTCGAATGCGCCGCCAGCCAGGCGATTGCCGAAGCGGCCAATGGTTGCGCCGAAATACACATTGCCGTTCTTCTGGTAACCCTGCACATCGTCGAAGCCCAGCACAACATCGGCGGCCATACCGTTCTTGTCCGGCACGATCAGTGACTGGAGGATCCCGCCGTACGTGATGACAGTAGCCTCCATGCCGTGGCTGTTGCGCAGGACGAATTTTTCCACCGCGGTACCGTCGCTGGTCTTGCCGAACGCTGCGCGTTCATTGCTCAGGCCGGCGGCCTGGGATGCAGAGGTGGCGATCATCAGAGACACTCCGAGAGCCGTGAGCAGATGTCTGGATTCAAGCATGGTGTGACCTTCCTTCCTGTCTTGTTGTTGTTTGGAACGCGGGTCGAGTCCGGTGTTTAGTCGGACAGCGATGAAGGTATATTCGGTTAGTAGTCTTTCTATTTGAAAGGCTAGAAGGGATATATAGCCATTAATCGCGATTAATCAATTAAAAAGTCATACTAATTGAGTGGGACGGATCTTTCCCATCTGTGTGGTTTTCCCTCGTCCATCGCACTTTTACGTTTTTTGCCGCTCTATCCATGGCCAGGAAGCGGCGACCCCCACCGCCTCCCCAAGCCCAGACCGAGACTCGATGGCCGGTGTTTTTCATTTCGTGATGGTGTCGCGACGTCGCTGTTCAGCGCTGTTGGTCGGCGTGTTGATGTTGCTTGGCGGCGGTTGCAGTCATCAGCAGGGGCAAGACATGGTCACGCAGTTCAGCAACACCAGGCCTCAGGAACTGCTGCAGACCAGCGTTGACCGCATGGCCACACTGGCGATGCATGACAACCTGCAAAGCCTCTATCTGCTGATGAACAAGCTTTATCTGCGCAACCCCGAAGAGTTGCGCAAGTCCGGATTTCTCGACGCCCGTGCCGCGGAAAAGCAGGTGCGCCTGGCCATCGAGCAGCAACAGCCGTTACCGACCCTGGGCGGCAAGAAGGACCTGGCTGCCCTGAGCTATGCCATGAGCCCTGAGTTCCTGGGGGATCGGGTGGGGGCGTTCATTTACGCCATTGGCAGCATGCTGGTCACGGCCCATGGCAATCGTCTCGAGTTCTACATGACCGACGCGATCGACCCACGCTTTGTCAGCAACGCGGCGCGCAACATCGAAAAAGCCACTTGGATACTCAGCCAACGACTGGACAAAGACGGCAAACCGCTGCTGTTTTCCAATGAGATTTCGGAGGAGGGCAGCAATCTCAGCTTTGCCGTGGAGTTTGGAAAAATCGTTGCGCGCCTGGACCTGCTCACCCAAATGCTGGACGAGCGCTACCGGCGGATCGGTCTGAACTATGCCCAGAGCCTGCTCTTTCTTAACTTCCTGCCGGTTCAGTAACGTCAGAGGAAAAGGGAATAAAGATAGATCACATTGGTATAGGTGGTTATAAGAAAAATCGCTATGCTCGCGACCAGATTTTATTTCATGCGGTCGCGCTTAATGGATTTCGGTAATGTCGGTTTAGTCATAGCGGGCTTGGTCGTCGGCTTTATCGTCGGGATGACCGGCGTGGGCGGCGGTTCGCTGATGACCCCCATTCTGTTGTGGTTTGGTATCAACCCTGCAACCGCAGTGGGTACCGATCTGCTGTACGCGGCGATTACCAAGTCCGGCGGTGTATTGGTTCACGCCAAGAACCGTAACATCGATTGGGCCATCACCGGCTGGCTGACCTTGGGCAGTGTGCCGGCGGTAGGATTGACGCTGTGGTTTCTCAGCAGTCTGCACAGTTCGCCCGACGCCATGAACGCGATCATCAAGCAAGCCCTGGGTTTTGTGCTGTTCGCCACCGCCCTGGCGATTCTGTTCAAGAAACGCCTCCTGCAATTTGCCCATGATCGTGCGGGCGGCCACTACAACCCCACCGGCTCGCGGCTCAATGTACTCACCGTCGTCACTGGCCTGATATTGGGCGTCATGGTCGCACTGACCTCCATTGGCGCTGGCGCACTGGGCACTGTCGCACTGTTCATTCTCTATCCATTCCTGGTCACCAAGCGCCTGGTGGGCACTGAAATCGCCCACGCAGTACCGCTGACCCTGGTCGCTGGCCTGGGCCACGCCAGCATGGGCAACATGGACTGGCACATCCTGGGTTACCTGCTGGTCGGCTCGTTGCCGGGCATCTACCTGGGCAGTCACTTGTCGGGCCGCATTTCCGATGAGGTGCTGCGCCCATGCCTGGCAGTGATGCTGGCGATGATCGGGTTCAAGTTGGCGTTCTAACTAACCTGCGCACCAATCAATGTGGGAGCGAGCCTGCTCGCGATGAGGCCGGTACAGCAGAACATCTGCTTGATTGACTGTGCGCCATCGCGAGCAGGCTCGCTCCCACATAAGTTGAGCCCGACTCCTGTCACGAAATTGTTCATCTCCCACGCCACGGTTGCGCAATGACCCCTCTGGCCTAAGCTTCAAGGCAGGCAGGCGCGGTATTGGGCGACTGTCGCGGAACAATCGCCGCCATGCGCAATCAGTACAGCGTAGATATCAAAAGGAGAGGCGCATGCTCATTCGGTCGTTGACCTTCGCTACCTTGTTGGCCATTGCAGGTCCCTTGTTCGCCGCGGATGGCGACTCACCCTTGGCCGCGGACAAGGGCAAATCCCGCCCCTTGATTGTCATCGCGCCGAGCACCGTCGATCCTGCATGGGTCAGCCTGAAAAAAGCATTGGAGGAACCGGCCGGCAAACAGGGTTTTTCCGAGCGCAACCTGGTGCTTTACACCGTGCTCAACACGATGGGGCAGCGCGATGGCAAAGACCTGGACCCGCAAAGCACCATGGCGCTGATCCGGTCACTCAGGTTGGGGGCCGGTGCCCAGACCAAGATCATCCTGGTGGGCAAGGACGGAGAAAAGAAGCTTGAGCACTCGGGAGCGATTGAGCTGAAGGACATCTTCGACACCGTCGATAAACTGCCCCCAGCAGAAAAGGAAGCGGCGGCGCCAGCCCCGACTCCCGCGCCTGAAGCTGCGCCGGCCCAGGAAGGCAAGGGTGCCAAGGCAGGCAAGACGGGCAAACCGGTGACTGCGCCGAAGCCGCTGGAGGATTGATCGGGCAGGCGATGAGCTCCCTTTGTGGCGAGGGAGCAAGCTTCCTCGCCACAGTAATTTGCGTAGCCTATTGTTTCTCCAGCGCCGTCAGGATCTTGTGCGCGGCCTTCACCCGTTCCTCGATCGGGTAGTTTTTGTTTGCCAGCATCACAATCCCCATATCCTTTCCAGGAACGAACGCCGCATAGGCACCAAAGCCACCGGTCGAGCCAGTCTTGTTGATCCAGCTGTCGGCCGGCGCAGGCAGGGGTGGGTTGAGCGGCTCCACTTTTTGTGGCATCAGGGCCATCTGCGGTGCATTGCCGGCCAATAGCGCGTCAAGCGTGACGGGGTAGGGGTAGAACTCCCAACCCAACCCCTGGGTCATGCCATTGGCCTTGTAGAACCCGGTATGCGTCATAGCGATGGCCTGTCGCAGATCGGCGTCCAGCTTTTCAGGCCGCAGGTTAGCCTCGATGAAGCGGATCAGGTCCGATGAACTGGTTTTCACGCCATAGGCCTCGGCGTCCAGCGCTCCCGGTCCGACCCGCACTGGCTTGCCGTCCTTCGCGTAGCCTTGGGCGTAACGGCTCAATTGATCCTTGGGCACCCGTACATAACTGTGCTTGAGGCCTAATCCCGGCATCAGTGTCTGTTCCATCACCTCATCGAACGGTCGTTCCAGGCTGCGGGCCGCCAGGTAGCCGAACAGGCCGATGCTCGGGTTTGAATAGAGCCGCTGGGTACCGGCCGGATAGAGTGGTTTCCAGGTCTTGTAGTAACTGAACATCCGGTCCGGATGGTCCGCTTCGCCAGGAAACTGCAACGGCAGGCCACCCGGCGTGTAGGTGGCAAGGTTGAGCAGGCTGATGCCTTGCAGGGCGCTGCCGCTCAGCTCGGGGGCGAAGCGACCGGCCGGGTCCGACAGCGACAGCTTGCCTTGGGCCTGGGCGTAGGCACCGAGGGTGGCGGTGAAGGTCTTGCTGACCGAGCCGATTTCGAACAGCGTCTGGTCGGTCACCGCCCGCTTCGTGTCCTTGGAGGCCACCCCGTAATTGAAGTAATGACGTTCACCATTGTGAGTGATTGCCACGGCCATGCCGGCGATGTCCTGTTGTTTCATCAAGGGCTGGATCACGGCATTGACGGTGTCTTCAACGCGCTCCTGGGCAAAGCCCGTTGTTGTGCCGCAGGCGATGAAAAAAGCGCCCGTAAGTATCGATTTGGCAATGTGCATGTCTGACCGTTCTCCATGAGTCCTGAGGGTGCCAGCCGCTCTGCCAGCAGCTTTGGGGGCACCCAATCTAGGGAGTTTTCCGATGTCCGGCAATCGGGATCCTTGCAGTTCGAACCGGGTTCCGAGTCATCTGACCGGGTTGCAAGAGACTTCCTACGAAAATCTTTAGCGTCCTGGCCTTCGACAGCCCATGGCAAACCACACAAACCACTGGTCGCCGGGTAAACTTGCGCTCTTTCTAAAGGAGTCCACATGAGCTACTACCAGCCCGGCATTCTCGCCACCCCTGTTCCGCCTCAGGCCCGTCACTTGTTTTTTGCCCTGGAATCGGTCGAGGCGCTGCCGGCTGCGATCGATAAGCTTTTGTTGCAAGTCGATGATCGAGTAGTGATCGGCCTGGGCGAGTCGCTGGTCCAGGCGCTGGGTGCGCAGGTCGAAGGCCTGCGGGCGTTTCCGGCCCTGGCCGGCGTGGGCGTGGACAACCCTTCGACCCAGCACGCGCTGTGGTGCTGGCTACACGGCGAAGACCGTGGCGAGCTGCTGCACCGCAGCCGTGCCATCGAGGCCGCTCTGGCCCCGGCGTTGCGCCTGGTGCAGATGAACGAAACTTTCCGTCATATGACCGGCCATGACCTGACCGGTTATGAAGACGGCACTGAGAACCCTCACGATGAAGCGGCCATCGCCGCTGCCCTGGCTCAAGGTGTCGATGGAGTGCGCGGTGGCAGTTTTGCGGCGATCCAGCAGTGGCAACACGATCTGGATGGTTTCGCCGCCATGCAACCCCATGAGCGCGACAACATCATGGGCCGGCGCCTGAGCGACAACGAGGAAATCGACGATGCCCCGGAGTCGGCCCACGTCAAACGCACCGCCCAGGAAAGCTTCGCCCCGGAAGCCTTCGTCGTACGCCGTTCCATGCCGTGGATTGAAGGGGATCGCGCAGGCCTGATGTTCCTGGCGTTCGGTTTCTCCCTCGACGCTTTCGAGGCTCAACTGCGGCGCATGAGCGGCCTGGAGGACGGTATCACCGACGGCCTGTATCGCATGAGCCGGCCGATCACGGGGGGCTACTACTGGTGCCCGCCGTTGCTGGATGGACGTCTGGATCTGCGGGCTTTGGCTCGCTGAGCCAAGCGCAAGCACAACGGCTTGTGCAAAAGCGCAGCGTGAACGCTATTCTTGGGCCGGACGTCTATCCGTGCAATGGGGAGAGCAAACGTGGATAAGGTCATCGTTATCACCGGTGGCGGCCGCGGGATCGGGGCGGCCACGGCGCTGTTGGCTGCCGACCTGGGCTATCGGATCTGCATCAATTACCAGTCTGATGAAGGCGCCGCGCAGGATGTGCTCGGACAGGTCCGGGCCAAGGGCGCCCAGGCGATTGCCGTGCGGGCGGATGTCAGCATCGAAGACGAAGTGGTCGCGCTGTTCGATCGTGTGGACGCTGAGTTGGGTCGCGTCACCGCTTTGGTGAACAACGCCGGCACGGTCGCCCACAAGTCCCGACTCGACGAAATGTCCGAGTTCCGCATTCTCAAGATCATGAAGACCAACGTGCTGGGGCCAATCCTCTGCGCCAAGCACGCGGTGTTGCGCATGTCGCCCAGGCATGGCGGGCAAGGTGGCAGTATTGTGAACGTCTCCTCGGTGGCCGCCCGCCTGGGCGCGCCGGGCGAGTATGTCGACTACGCGGCCTCCAAAGGCGCGCTGGACACGTTCACCGTTGGCCTGTCCAAGGAAGTCGCTGGAGAAGGTATCCGCGTCAATGCGGTTCGCCCAGGTTATATCTACACCGATTTTCATGCCCTCAGCGGCGACCCGGACCGGGTCAGCAAGCTGGAGTCGGCAATCCCCATGGCCCGTGGCGGCCGTCCCGATGAAGTGGCTGAAGCGATTATCTGGTTGCTGTCGGACAAGGCTTCGTATGCGACCGGGACGTTTGTGGATTTGGGGGGCGGGCGCTGAGCTTTGAAATATCAGTTGTCTGTTCTGCCGCCATCGCGAGCAGGCTCGCTCCCACATGAGATCTGCTGAGTAGCTGAGAGATTCGTCTCGCCGCAAACCCACTGTGGGAGCGAGCCTGCTCGCGATGGGGCAATAACAGACAACCCCATATCAAAACGACCGAATAATCCGCCCCAACGTCTCCATGGCCTTCTCTGACACTTCGGTCCACGGGCTGCCGTAGTTCAAACGGATGCAATTGCCGAAACGCCGGGTCGGTGAAAAGATCGGCCCAGGAGCGATGCTGATGCCTTGGGCCAAGGCCATCTGGAACAGTTTCAGCGAGTCCATCTGCTCCGGCAATTCCAGCCACAGGAAATACCCACCCGCCGGCTGGCTGACGCGGGTCTGTGCGGGGAAGTAGCGGGCGATGGCGGCGAGCATGGCGCTTTGCTGTTCTTCCAGGGCGTAGCGCAGTTTGCGCAGATGACGATCATAACCACCGTGTTGCAGGTAATCGGCGATGGCCGCCTGGGCCGGCATCGAGGCGCACAGTGACGTCATGAGTTTGAGCCGTTCGATCTTCTGTGCGTAACGCCCGGCGGCGACCCAGCCGATGCGATAGCCCGGCGCCAGGCTCTTGGCGAACGAACCGCAATGCATCACCAGCCCTTCGGTGTCGAACGCCTTGGCCGGCTTGGGTGCCTGCTGGCCGTAATAGAGTTCTGCGTACACGTCGTCCTCGATCAGCGGCACCTGATGACGGCGTAACAACTCCACCAACGCCTGTTTTCTTTCCTCGGGCATGGTCGCGCCCATGGGGTTCTGGAAACTGGTCATGCACCAGCATGCTTTGATCGGGTGGCGCTCCAGCGTCTGCTCCAATACATCCAGATCGATGCCGTCGCGTGGGTGCACCGGAATTTCCACTGCCTTGAGCTTGAGCCGCTCCAGCACTTGCAGGCTGGCGTAGAACGCCGGGGCCTCGATGGCCACCAGGTCGCCGGGCTCGGTGACGGCTTGCAGGCACAGGTTCAAGGCTTCCAGGGCGCCATTGGTGACCAGCAGTTCTTCCATGGGCAGCATCAGCCCGCCGACCATGTAGCGCAGGGCGATCTGTCGGCGCAATTGCGGATTGCCCGGCGACATGTCCGTGACCACCATTCGGGGGTCCATATCCCGCGTTGCGCTGGACAGCGAGCGGGACAGTCGTTGCAGGGGAAACAGGGTCGGGCTGGGGAACGCCGAGCCGAACGGTACGGTGGCTGGATCCTTGATCGAGTCCAGCACCGAAAACACCAGCTCGCTGACGTCGACTTCGGTGCTGTCGTGCACCTGGGTGCTGATCACCGGCTCGGCGAACGGATTCGGTGCATGGGCGTTGACGAAGTAGCCGGAGCGCGGACGAGCCCGGATCAGGCCACGACGCTCCAGCAGGTAGTAGGCCTGGAACACCGTGGACGGGCTGACGCCGTAGGTCTGGCTGGCATAACGCACCGATGGCACACGCTGCCCTGGGCCCAGCACGCCGGAGCGGATCAGCTCAGCGATGTCGTCGGCGAATTTCTCGTAGCGTTTCATAGCAGGCCCGCTCTTGAACAATTCAGGGGGTAACGCACGGCTGGCGCAGTTACCTGTGGGAGCGAGCCTGCTCGCGATGGGGCCGGTACATTCAATGTTGATATTGTTTGACCGTCCGCCATCGCGAGCAGGCTCGCTCCCACAAAGGTTCGGCATCTTAAGCCTCAACGATTTATCGGCGCCACAAAGCGGCTCGTGGCCTCACTGAAAGTCCCAGGCTCGTCACTGTCGGCCACCTTGAAGACCATCTCCCGGGAGCCGCTACGGGGCTGTTCGCTGAGCATTGCCACCGACACCGGTACGTCGAGGATTTCCCCCGGCGCCAGGCTCAGTTGCGTTTTGCCCTGCAGGACAAAACCTTCGGCGTCCGCCAGGGACAGCTGATAATCCTGGCGCTGCTGGGTCTTGTTGATGATTTTCAGGCTGTAGATGTTCTCGATCTGGCCCAGGCTGTTTTCGCGGAACAGCCCACGGTCCTTGGTCACGTCCAGCGACACCATGGGGCGTTCTGCCAGCGCCACGGCCAAGGCCCCGATCATCACCAGCAGCACGGCGGTATAGCCAATCAACCGCGGTCGCAGCAGGCGAGTCCGGCCACCTTGCAACTGATGTTCAGAGGTGTACTTGATCAGGCCACGGGCATAACCCATCTTGTCCATGATCGAATCGCAGGCATCGATGCAGGCGGCGCACCCGATGCACTCCATTTGCAGGCCGTCGCGAATGTCGATGCCGGTGGGGCAGACCTGCACGCACATCTGGCAATCGATGCAATCGCCCAAACCCACATTGGCCGGGTTCACTTCGCGCTTGCGCGGGCCCCGGATTTCGCCACGTGCGGTGTCATAGGAAATGGTCAGGGTGTCTTTATCGAACATCACGCTCTGAAACCGTGCATAGGGGCACATGTGCATGCACACCGCTTCACGCAGCCAGCCGGCGTTGAGGTAGGTGGCGCCGGTAAAGAACAGCACCCAGAACAGACTGACACCGGCCATTTGCAGGGTCAGAAGTTCTTCGGCCAGCGGGCGGATCGGCGTGAAATAACCGACAAAGGTCAAGCCGGTGAGCAGGCTGATTGCCAGCCACAACGTATGTTTGGCTGAGCGACGCAGCAGCTTGTTCAAGGTCCAGGGCGCCGCCTGCAGCTTGATCCGCTGGTGCCGTTCGCCTTCGGTGATTTTCTCGCACCACATGAAAATCCAGGTCCAGGAACTCTGCGGGCAGGTGTAGCCGCACCACACCCGACCGGCAAATACGGTGATCGCGAACAGACCGAAGGCGGCGATGATCAGCAGTGCCGACAGCAGGATGAAATCCTGGGGCCAGAAAGTCGCACCAAATATGTGGAATTTGCTTTCGGCGAGGTCCCAGAGCACCGCTTGGCGGTCGCCCCAGTTCAGCCACACCGTACCGAAAAACAGCAGGAACAGAAGCCCTGCACCGCTGATGCGCAAAGTGCGGAACAAACCGGTGAAGCTGCGGGTGTGGATCAGGTTATCGGTGGTCCGGGCCTTTATCTTCGTCGGCGCGGGTTCGAAGTGCTGTATCAACTGGACGGGGATTCTTTCGCTCATGGTCGGTCGCTCCTCAGCCTGTAACTGGCCGGCGCACTATGACCATCGAACTGTTTTCATAACAGACTCAGGTATATCGATAAAAACCGGATCAGATGCCGTGAGGCCCTGGCCCTGCGACACTTTGATGCATCCAGATCAGGCGAACAGATCTCGTTGGCGAAGACCGCCGTGGGAGCAAGGCTTGCTCCCACGCAGCCTCTCTGCACAGAGGACGATTTTCTCTTCAATCAAAGGGACAAAGGGATTCAGATCACCGAATCGCTATCAGTCGCCTTGAGGTTCTTACGCCCATCGACCGCCCCGGCCACGGTCAGGGCATCGGCTTGCGCCTCGGTGATGTACACCCGGCCGCCGTTGAGATCCACCGCCGACATGGCTTTTTCCGCATCAGTGATAACGGTCAACTCGTTGGCGGGTCGCTGTTCGTTGAACTCTTCGGTGTCGAAGGTGCAGATTTGGTTGCTATCGATATTGACACTCATGGTTACGTTTCCTTCTGGATGTCCTGAACGTTAGGCGTCGGCCCGCAGCCGCGGTTCGTTGCGTCTGATCAGCGGTCGAGCGCACCTCTGGCCTGGCTTGCGGTCCATCGTTTATCGACTGGAAAGAGGACCGTTCATGGACGCCTGGTGGCATGAAGTCTGGATAACCCTGCAATCGGAATTCGCCGATATCACCGATGCGCAGCAGATGACGCGGGTAACCGTACGCCTGCTGATGGCTGCGTTGTTGGGCGGCATCCTGGGTTTTGAGCGTGAACACAAGGGCAAGGCCGCCGGGGTCCGGACCCATATGCTGGTGGCCTTGGGGGCGGCGCTGTTTGTGCTGGTGCCGCAGATGTCCGGCTCCGAGGCTGACGCCATGAGCCGTGTGGTGCAGGGCGTCATCGCCGGCATCGGCTTTCTTGGCGCGGGCACTATCCTCAAAGGCAACGATGGTGACGAAAGCCACGTAAAAGGCCTGACCACTGCCGCCGGCCTGTGGATGACCGCCGCCATCGGCGTCGCCGCCGGGCTGGGGCGCGAGTCCACGGCAGTGCTCAGTACGGTATTGGCGCTGGCGATCTTCAGCGTAATGCCGCTGATTGTCCGGGCGCTGGAGAAGGAGGAAAAGCCGTGACCGCGATCTTCAGCCAGAACACATAATCCTGTGTGGAGCGAGCAAGCCCGCTCCCACAGGTTTTTTGTTATCCACTAGGCTGTTGGTTCAAACCCGCTCCGGCGGCGCCTCGCTCGGCGGGTCGCCCAGAGGAGGCTGGGGATCAAGCGGCGGGTCTTTTTCCGGGATCGGTTCCGGCTCGGGGCCGGGTGGCGGCAGGGTGGGGTCGTCAATGTTGGGGTCGGGTGTTTCAGCCGGGATGGGAATATTCATCAGGACGGGTCTCCGTGACGCACATGGCTTGAGTCGTGCTTAACCTTGTTGACCACCCTGCGCCTGGTTTGATCCCGCTGCCATCGGGGCAAATCACTCTGAACTTTTAACCGTCGGTTCGGTTCGGAGTTTAAGTGAGTTTTTTCAGGGATCCATCCTTTCAAGTACTACTGGGCCTTTACCGCCACAACGTCCATGGGGCGTAAAAGGAGCGATGCTCGATGACTGCTGAACAACACCCGACTGACCTGTCGTACAACCCGCATTTGCCATTGTCCCAGGCCCTGTTACTGCCGCGTATTGCCATTGAAAGCACCATGCCGGTCATCGAAGGCGGGCAATTCGCCGCCAAGGCCGTGGCCGGGCAGGACGTGACGGTGACCAGCAAAGTCTTCGCCGACGGTCATGACAAATTGGCCGTGCATATCCTTTGGCGCGCGCTGAAGGATGAGTCGTGGAACAGCGCGGTCATGACCGAGCTGGGCAATAACGGCTGGCTAGGCCAGTTCAATGTGCCCGAGCAGGGCTTCTATGTGTTCCGCATCGAGGCCTGGATCGACCAGTTCGCCAGTTTCCGCTACGAGCTGGAGAAAAAATTCGCGGCCGGCGTGCCCATCAGCCTGGAATTGCAGGAAGGACGCAATCAGGTGCAGATGGCGGCCGAGCGCAGCGAAGGTGAGCTGAGGGAGCAATTGACCGCGTTGCACCATGAGCTTTCCGGCCTGTTGCCAGCTGAGCAGGTGGCATTGTTCCTGGCACCCCGCAGTGCCGGTCTCATGTCCCAGGCCGATCATCGCCCCTATTTGAGTATCAGCCCGCAATACCCTCTGGACGTCGAACGCAAGTTGGCCGAGTTCGCCAGTTGGTACGAGCTTTTTCCCCGCTCGATCACCGATGATCCCAAGCGTCATGGCACCTTCAATGACGTGCATTCGCGTCTGGCGGTGATCCAGGACATGGGGTTCGATGTGCTGTACTTCCCGCCGATCCACCCCATCGGTCGCAGCTTTCGCAAGGGCCCGAACAACTCCCTCACCGCCGGTCCCGACGATCCGGGCAGCCCTTATGCCATCGGGAGCGAGGAGGGCGGTCACGAAGCGATTCACCCGCAGTTGGGCTCGCGCGAGGATTTTCGGCGTCTGGTGGCCGCGGCGGCCGACCATGGCCTGGAGATTGCCCTGGACTTTGCTATCCAGTGTTCCCAGGACCACCCGTGGCTCAAGCAGCATCCGGGCTGGTTCAGCTGGCGGCCGGACGGCACGATCAAATATGCGGAAAACCCGCCGAAGAAATACCAGGACATCGTCAACGTCGATTTCTACGCCGCGGATGCGATTCCCAGCCTGTGGCTGGAGCTGCGGGACGTGGTGGTGGGGTGGGTCAATGAAGGCGTGAAGATCTTCCGTGTCGACAATCCCCACACCAAGCCGTTGCCGTTCTGGCAGTGGTTGATTGCCGATGTGCGGGCCCAGCACCCTGAAGTGATGTTCCTCGCCGAAGCCTTCACCACGCCGGCCATGATGGCGCGCCTGGGCAAGGTCGGTTATTCCCAGAGCTACACCTATTTCACCTGGCGCAATACCAAGACCGAACTGGCGACGTATTTCACCGAGCTCAACGAATCTCCGTTACGCGAGTGCTACCGGCCGAACTTTTTCGTCAACACGCCGGACATCAACCCGGCGTTTCTCCATGAGTCGGGGCGCGCCGGGTTTCTGATCCGCGCGGCCCTGGCGACCATGGGCTCGGGCCTGTGGGGCATGTACTCGGGGTTTGAATTGTGCGAATCGGCGCCAGTGCCGGGCAAGGAGGAATACCTCGACTCGGAGAAGTATGAGATCCGCCCCCGGGACTTCACCGCGCCGGGCAACATCATTGCCGAAATCGCCCAGCTCAACCGCATCCGCCGGCAAAACCCGGCGCTGCATACGCACTTGGGCCTGACGATCTACAACGCCTGGAACGACAACATCCTGTACTTCGGCAAACGCACCGCCGATGGCAGCAATTTCATTCTGGTGGCAGTGAGTCTCGACCCGCATACCCCGCAGGAAGCCAATTTCGAGTTGCCGCTGTGGGAGATGGGGCTGCCGGACGATGCCCAGACCCAGGGCGAGGATTTGATGAGCGGGCATCGTTGGACGTGGTATGGCAAGTACCAGTTCATGCGTATCGACCCGGCCTACCAACCGTTCGGGATATGGCGGATCAGCGTGGCGTAAGGCTGTGGGAGCAAGGCTTGCCCGCGATGAAGTTGACGCGCTCTTCAGGGGAATCGAGGCGCCTGCATCGCGAGCAAGCTTTGCTCCCACAAAGTGAGGATAAATCCCCTCGCCACAAAAGGCCCCACGACACAAAAAGACCTCACAAGCCTGTTTCAGCGGCTTTACAGAATTTCTCAGGAGTTGCAAATGGCGAAGAAACCCCGGTCTGCCACCTTTATCAAAGACCCGCTCTGGTACAAGGACGCGGTGATTTATCAGGTCCACGTCAAATCCTATTTCGATTCCAATAACGACGGGATCGGTGACTTTCCCGGATTGATCGAAAAGCTCGACTACATCGCCGATCTGGGCGTCAACACGATCTGGCTGCTGCCGTTCTATCCTTCGCCCAGGCGCGATGATGGCTACGACATCGCCGAGTACCGAGGTGTCAGCCCCGACTACGGCACCATGGCCGATGCGCGGCGTTTCATCGCCGAAGCCCACAAGCGTAATCTGCGGGTGATCACCGAGCTGGTCATCAACCACACCTCCGACCAGCATCCATGGTTCCAGCGCGCGCGCAAAGCCAAGCCGGGTTCGAAGGCGCGGGATTTTTACGTCTGGTCCGACGACGACCACAAGTACGATGGCACGCGGATCATTTTTCTCGACACCGAGAAATCCAACTGGACCTGGGATCCGGTAGCCGGCCAATACTTCTGGCACCGTTTCTATTCCCACCAGCCGGACCTCAACTTCGATAACCCCCAAGTGATCAAAGCCGTACTGTCGGTGATGCGCTACTGGCTGGACATGGGCATCGACGGCCTGCGCCTGGATGCGATCCCGTACCTGATCGAGCGCGACGGCACCAACAACGAGAACCTGCCCGAGACCCACGACGTCCTCAAGCAGATCCGTGCCGAGATCGATGCCAATTACCCCGACCGTATGCTGTTGGCCGAGGCCAACCAGTGGCCGGAAGACACCCAGCTGTACTTCGGCGATGTCGACGCCCAGGGTTTGAACGGTGACGAATGCCACATGGCATTCCACTTCCCGCTGATGCCGCGCATGTACATGGCGCTGGCCCAGGAAGACCGCTTCCCCATCACCGACATTCTCCGCCAGACCCCGGAAATTCCGGCCAATTGCCAGTGGGCGATTTTCCTGCGCAACCACGATGAGTTGACCCTGGAGATGGTCACCGACAAGGAGCGCGACTACCTGTGGAATTACTACGCGGCCGACCGTCGGGCGCGGATTAACCTGGGGATCCGCCGACGTCTGGCGCCGCTGATGGAGCGCGACCGCCGCCGTGTCGAGTTGCTCAACAGCCTGCTGCTGTCGATGCCCGGCACGCCGACCTTGTACTACGGCGATGAAATCGGCATGGGCGACAACATCTACCTGGGCGACCGCGACGGCGTGCGCACGCCGATGCAGTGGTCGATCGACCGCAACGGTGGTTTCTCCCGCGCCGACCCGGCCAGCCTGGTACTGCCGCCGATCATGGACCCGCAATACGGCTACCAGTCGGTCAACGTCGAGACCCAGGCCGGCGATCCTCATTCATTGCTGAACTGGACCCGGCGGATGCTGGCGGTGCGCAAGCAGTCCAAGGCCTTTGGCCGTGGCACGCTGAAGATGCTCTCGCCAAGCAACCGCCGGATCCTGGCTTATACCCGCGAATACACCGGCCCCGATGGCAAGCACGAAATCATCCTGTGCGTGGCCAACGTGTCCCGTAGCGCCCAGGCCGCCGAACTGGACCTGTCGGCCTATGCCGGGATGGTCCCGGTGGAAATGCTGGGGGGCAATGCCTTCCCGCCCATCGGCCAGCTGAATTTCCTGCTGACCCTGCCGCCGTACGGCTTCTACTGGTTTGCCCTGGCAACAGAAAACCAGATGCCGAGCTGGCATGTGGAGCCGGCCCAGAGCCTGCCGGACTTCACCACCCTGGTGCTGAAGAAACGCCTGGAAGAACTGCTTGAAGCACCGTCGCGCACCACGCTGGAGCAGACTATCCTGCCGAGTTGGCTGCAAAATCGTCGCTGGTTTGCCGGCAAAGACAGCGCGATCGAGAAGGTCAATATTGTTTATGGCGTGCGTTTCGGCGATCCGCAGCACCCGGTGCTGCTCAGCGAAATCGACGTCACCAGCGCTGGCCAGACCCTGCGTTACCAACTGCCATTCGGTCTGCTGGCCGAAGACCAGGTGGGCGCGGCGTTGCCGCAGCAATTGGCGCTGTCTCGGGTTCGCCGGGTCCGTCAGGTCGGTTTGATCACCGATGCGTTCAGCCTGGAAAGTTTCGTGCGGGCGGTTCTGCAAAGCATGCAGGCCAATACGGTGCTGCCTTGCAGCGAAGGCGAGCTGCGGTTTGAACCCACCGAAGGCCTGGCCCCATTGAACCTGGGAGACGAGCCGGAGGTGCGTTACCTGTCCGCCGAGCAGTCCAACAGTTCGGTGGTGGTGGGCGGCAGTCTGGTGCTCAAACTGATCCGCAAAGTGGCGTCGGGCGTACACCCGGAGCTGGAAATGAGTGCCTACCTGACAGCCGCAGGTTTCAGCAATATTTCGCCGCTGCTCGGTTCGGTGATTCGCCGTGACACCGAGGGCGAAGATGCGCTGCTGATGATCGCCCAAGGCTACCTGAGCAATCAGGGCGACGCCTGGGAATGGACCCAGAACAACCTCGAACGCGCCCTGCGTGATGAGCTGGCCGATGCCGTGTCCGAGCAGGAACAGCACTACAACGCCTTGGGCGAACTCAAGGACTTCGCCGGCATGCTCGGCCAGCGCCTGGGGGAAATGCACGAGGTACTGGCTCAGGCCACCGATGACCCGGACTTCGCGCCCCAGGCCACCAACGCCAAGGAGGCCCAGGCCATCGGCAAGGATGTGGCCGCGCAGGTTGAGAACGCCTTGCGCCTGCTCAAGCAGAACCAGGGCCAATTGAACCCGGCGGACCAGGCCTTGGTCGCCCGCTTGCTGGAACACAAGAAGACCGTTCTGGCGCACATCCAGGAACTGGCCGGCAAGGCTGTCGGTGGCTTGCGCATCCGCGTCCACGGCGACCTGCACCTGGGGCAGGTACTGGTGATCAAGGGCGACGCCTACCTGATCGACTTCGAGGGCGAGCCGGCACGACCCCTGCATGAGCGCCGCGGCAAGCACAGCCCGTACAAGGACGTCAGCGGCGTGCTGCGCTCCTTCGATTACGCAGCCGCCATGGCGATCCACCTGAACACCGTCGACAGCACCGCCGACGCCGACGCGGCGCGGCAACGGGTGGCTGATCGTTATTTGAAAGAGGCCCGTCAGGCATTTGTTGAGGCATATCGGCTGGCGGCAGCTAGTCTTGCCCATGAGTGGAAGGATGCTGAAGGCGAAGACGCCGCACTGGCGTTGTTCGGCCTGGAGAAGGCGGCCTATGAAGTGGCCTATGAAGCCGAGAATCGCCCCGCCTGGCTGCCCGTGCCATTGCACGGTCTGTACGGGTTATTGAGCGGGCTGAAACCCTTTTCCGACTTAGCCGGACCGATTTAGTGGAGAGAATCATGAGTGTCTCGAACAAAGAACCACAGGGGCAGGCCAAAGAGTCGTTGCTGCCGTCCCCCCATGACATCGACGCGCTGGTGCGCGCAGAACATCAGGACCCGTTTTCCATCCTTGGCCCTCACGGCGATGGTGCCGGCGGACAGTTCATCCGGGCGTATCTGCCCGGTGCCTTGAGCGTGCAAGTGCTCGCTCGCGATGGCGGCGACGTTCTGGGTGATTTGCAGCTCAGCGAAACCCCGGGGCTGTTTGTCGGCCATTTCGACCGCGCCCAACCCTACCTGTTGCGCACCCGCTGGGCCGGCGGTGAGCAGGTGGCCGAAGACCCCTACAGCTTCGGGCCACTGCTGGGGGAAATGGACCTTTATCTGTTTGCCGAAGGCAATCATCGCGACCTCAGTTCCTGTCTGGGGGCGCAGTTGACCACTGTCGATGGCGTCGACGGCGTGCGCTTTGCTGTATGGGCACCGAATGCGCGGCGAGTCTCGGTGGTGGGCGATTTCAACGTCTGGGACGGGCGCCGGCATCCAATGCGCATCCGTTATCCGTCCGGGGTGTGGGAGTTGTTCATCCCGCGGCTTGGCGCGGGCGAGGGTTACAAATATGAAATCCTCGGCGCCCACGGCATTTTGCCGCTCAAGGCTGACCCGGTGGCACTGGCCACTCAAATGCCGCCGGATACCGCTTCCAAGGTCGCCGCGCCGCTGAAAATCGAGTGGCAGGATGGGCAATGGATGCAAGATCGTCGCGAGCGGCAGTTGCCTGGCGCACCGCTGTCGATCTACGAGTTGCACGCCGGCTCCTGGCAGTGCGAAATCGACGAGGCGGGAGAAGTTGCCCGGCAATACACCTGGCACGAAATGGCCGAACGGCTGATTCCGTACGTCAAGGACCTGGGGTTCACCCACATCGAGCTGATGCCGATCATGGAGCATCCTTTCGGGGGTTCCTGGGGTTACCAGCCGCTTTCACAGTTTGCCCCGACGGCGCGTTTCGGCTCGCCGGACGATTTCGCGGCGTTCGTCAATGCCTGTCACCAGGCCGACATCGGCGTGATTCTCGATTGGGTGCCGGCGCATTTCCCCACCGATACCCACGGTCTGGCCCAGTTCGACGGCACCGCGCTGTACGAATACGGCAACCCGCTGGAAGGCTTTCACCAGGATTGGGACACCCTGATCTACAACCTGGGGCGCACCGAAGTCCATGGTTTCATGCTCGCTTCGGCGCTGCATTGGTTAAAGCATTTCCACATCGACGGCCTGCGTGTGGATGCCGTCGCCTCGATGTTGTATCGCGACTATTCACGCAAGGCCGGCGAATGGGTGCCCAATCGCCACGGTGGACGGGAGAACCTGGAAGCCATCGACTTCCTGCGGCACCTCAATGACGTGGTGGCGCTGGAAACCCCCGGTGCGTTGGTTATCGCCGAGGAGTCCACCGCCTGGCCCGGCGTCAGTCAGAGCACGCAACAGGGCGGCCTGGGTTTCGCCTATAAGTGGAACATGGGCTGGATGCACGATTCGCTGCATTACATCCAGCAGGACCCTGTGTACCGCGCTCACCATCACAACGAACTGAGTTTCGGCCTGATGTATGCGTGGTCCGAGCGCTTTGTCCTGCCGATCTCCCATGACGAAGTGGTGCATGGCAAGCGCTCGCTGATCGACAAGATGCCGGGCGATCGCTGGCAGAAATTCGCCAACTTGCGCGCCTACCTGAGTTTCATGTGGGGCCATCCCGGCAAGAAGCTTCTGTTCATGGGCTGCGAGTTCGGCCAATGGCGCGAGTGGAACCACGACCAGCAACTGGACTGGTACCTGTTGCAATACCCGGAGCACCGTGGGGTGCAGAAGCTGGTGAGCGACCTGAACCGTCTCTATCGCGAAGAGCCGGCGCTGCACGATCAGGACGACGCGCCCCAGGGGTTCCAGTGGCTGATTGGTGATGATGCGGTGAACAGCGTCTACGCCTGGTTGCGCTGGAGCAAGGAAGGCCGACCGGTGTTGGTGGTTGCCAACTTCACGCCTGTGCCGCGCGCGGCATACCGCATCGGCGTGCCGTTTGCCGGGCGCTGGGTGGAATTGCTCAACAGTGACGCCGACACCTATGCCGGTTCCAACTACGGTAACAGCGGCGGTGCCTTCACCGAAGAAGTGCCCAGCCATGGCCAGGCGCTTTCGCTGGAACTCAACTTGCCGCCATTGGCGGTGTTGATTCTGCGGCCGGAGGGTTAGGAGCAGGTCCTATCATGCACTAACCCTGTGGGAGCGAGCCTGCTCGCGATGCGATTGCGATGTTGGATGTGCCGCCTTCATCGCAAGCAGGCTCGCTCCCACCTGGATAGGTGCTCAGCCAGAAGGTTCGTTCAGCGCACCAGGCACGGCTGCTTGTTGTTGAACGTCCAGCCCGGAATCAGATACTGCATTGCAACCGCATCATCCCGCGCGCCAAGCCCCATCCCTTTGTACAGTTCATGAGCCTTGGCCAATTGGTCGGTGTCCAGCTCGATCCCCAGTCCCGGTTTTTTTGGCACCTGTACGCAGCCACCCTGGATCTGCAACGGAGCCTTGGTCAGCCGCTGCCCATCCTGCCAGATCCAGTGCGTGTCGATCGCCGTGATGTCACCCGGTGCGGCCGCCGCTACGTGGGTGAACATCGCCAGGGAAATGTCGAAGTGGTTGTTGGAGTGCGAGCCCCAGGTCAGACCCCATTCGTTGCACATCTGCGCCACTCGAACCGAACCTTGCATGGTCCAGAAGTGTGGGTCGGCCAGGGGAATGTCCACCGACTGCAAGGTGATGGCATGGCCCATTTCGCGCCAATCGGTGGCGATCATGTTAGTGGCGGTTTTAAGACCGGTGGCGCGGCGGAACTCGGCCATCACCTCACGGCCCGAATAACCGTTCTCGGCACCGCAAGGATCTTCGGCGTATGCCAGGACCTTGTGCTGGTCCCGGCAGAGGCGGATGGCCTCCTTGAGTGACCAAGCGCCGTTCGGGTCCAGGGTGATACGTGCCTGAGGGAAGCGTTCGGCCAGGGCGGTGACGGCTTCGATTTCTTCGTCGCCCTTGAGCACGCCGCCCTTGAGCTTGAAGTCCTGGAAGCCGTAACGCGAATGAGCGGCTTCGGCCAGGCGCACCACGGCGTCGGCGTCCAGGGCTTTTTCGTGGCGTACGCGGAACCAGTCGTTGTCGGCGTCCGGCTCGCTGCGGTAGGGCAGGTCAGTTTGCTGGCGATCACCCACATAAAACAGATAACCGAGCATTTTCACTTCATCACGCTGCTGGCCTTCGCCGAGCAGGGCGGCTACCGGTACATCCAGGTGCTGGCCCAGCAGGTCCAGCAACGCCGCTTCCAGGCCGGTGACCGCGTGAATGGTGATGCGCAGGTCGAACGTCTGCAAGCCACGACCACCGGCATCCCGGTCGGCGAAGGCTTGGCGTACGGTGTTGAGAATCTTCTGATAGGTGCCGATGGGGCTGCCGACCACCAGCGAGCGGGCGTCTTCGAGGGTCTGGCGAATGCGCTCGCCGCCGGGCACTTCGCCCACGCCGGTGTGGCCGGCGTTGTCTTTGAGAATGACGATGTTGCGGGTAAAGAACGGGCCATGGGCGCCACTGAGATTCAGCAGCATGCCGTCATGACCGGCCACCGGCACGACCTGCATGCTGGTGATGATGGGGGCTTTGGTGGCTTCTTGGGTCTGCATGTTTTTCCCACTCGTTGTTTTTATGCGGGGCATCGCAGGAAGGCGATGTTGATAGACATCATACAACTTGATTTTTTTATCTTACAAGGGAGGCTGGTCGGTTTTTTTGGATGGTTTGCCTTAAAAAACTCGGAAACACCTTTATTTGCTGGATTTTTTAGCAAGGAAAAGAAACATGGGGAAGATCAGTTTAGCGCTGGCGGAACCGTTCGATGACTGAGATGATTGCACTTGTCATACAAGCTAAGGGGCGTGGAGTTTTTACCTCACGACCCGCCTGCTCCGTTTCGAGGACCCACGGCCCATGCACCCAGACATCGAGGCAACGCCGCGCAAACGCACCCACAACCTGGCCCATGACCTGGTGGCGAAGCTGAGCCAGAGCATTTTGCTGGGGCAGTTGAAACCGGGGGAAAAACTGCCGTCGGAAGGTGCCATTGTGCAGGCCCATGGTGTCAGCCGCACGGTAGTGCGCGAGGCGATATCCAAACTGCAGGCCTCGGGGCTGGTGGAAACTCGCCACGGCATCGGCACCTTTGTGCTGGAGCAGACCGGTGAGCCGGGCCTGAGGCTCAATGTCGACACCGCCGCAGGTGTGCGGGGGATTCTGGAGCTGCGCCTGGGCCTGGAAACTCAGGCAGCGGCCCTGGCGGCCTTACGGCGCAACGAACGCCAACTGCAGCAGATGCGCCAGGCCCTGGATGATTACCAGCGGTTGCTCAGCAATAACGACAGTTGCGTCGACGCCGACCGGCGCTTTCATTTGCTCATCGCTGAAGCCACGGACAACACCTGTTTTGTCGAAATCATGCAGCACCTGGGCAGTGCGATGATTCCCCGAACCCGGGTGAACGTGGTCGAACGCGGTCAAGCGGACCTGGGGAAACTGGCGCAATTGGCTAATTTGGAGCACGAGGCCATTTTCAATGCCATCAAACGCCAGGACCCGGACGCCGCCCGCGCCGCCATGTGGCTGCACCTGACCAACAGTCGCGACCGGTTTGGCGCGGGGGCCTGAAGGCTCATCGTCGCCTGACCCACCGCCATCGCGAGCAGGCTCGCTCCCACAGTGGATCGGTGGTGTTCTTCGATTTTGTGCTTAAAACCCAATCCCCCTGTGGGAGCGGGCTTGCTCGCGATAGCGTCGTGACAGTCAACATTGAGTCGGCTGATACATCGCCATCGCGAGCAGGCTCGCTCCCACAGTGGATCGGTGGTGGACGCCAGTCTTGTAATCGCCCGAGATCCCTGTGGGAGCGAGCCTGCTCGCGATGAGGCCGCCAGATCATGCTCAAAACCAGCAGACAAAAAAAACCGGCGCAACCCAGGTTGCGCCGGTGTGTTGCCAGTGGATGTGCGGATGTTCGTGGGTCCGCGCATTCACTTTCGGGCTCTTTGCCGGTTACGCTCGTTCCAGCGCCAAGGCCACGCCTTGACCGCCGCCGATGCACAGCGTGGCGAGGCCTTTCTTGGCGTCGCGCTTGATCATTTCATGGAGCAGCGACACCAGCACTCGGCAACCCGAAGCACCGATCGGGTGGCCCAGGGCGATGGCACCGCCATTGACGTTGACCTTCTCCATGTCCCATTTCAGCTCTCTGGCCACGGCCAGTGACTGGGCGGCGAAGGCTTCGTTGGCTTCGATCAGGTCCAGTTGCTCCAAAGACCAGCCGGCCTTGTCCAGGCAGCGGCGGGTAGCCGACACCGGGCCGATGCCCATGATTGCCGGGTCTACCCCCGCATTGGCATAGGCGCTGATTTTCGCCAGTACCGGCAAGCCCAGTGCCTTGGCTTTTTCCGCGCTCATCAGCAGCACGGCGGCGGCGCCATCGTTCAGCGACGAGGCATTGCCGGCGGTAACGCTGCCGTCCTTCTTGAACGCCGGCTTGAGCTTGCCCAAGGATTCGGCGGTGGTGCCGGCCCGGGGTTGTTCGTCGGTGGCGAAGGCCACAGGATCGCCTTTGCGCTGGGGAATCAGGATCGGCGTGATCTCATCGGCAAACCGGCCACCTTCAATCGCCGCCACGGCCTTCTGCTGGGAAGCGGCGGCAAAGGCGTCCTGTTCCTCGCGGCTGATCTCGTACTTGTCCACCAGGTTTTCGGCGGTGATGCCCATGTGGTAATCGTTGAACGCATCCCACAGACCATCGGTAATCATGCTATCGATCATCTGCGCATGGCCCATGCGCAGGCCAGTGCGGGCAGCCGGCAGTACGTACGGAGCCAGGCTCATGTTTTCCATGCCGCCGGCAATGATCACCTCGGCATCGCCACAGCGGATCGCCTGGGCACCCAGGTGCAAGGCCTTGAGCCCCGAGCCGCAGACCTTGTTCAGGGTCAGCGCCGGCACCGCGTGGGGTAGGCCGGCGAGGATCGACGCCTGGCGCGCCGGGTTCTGCCCGCTGCCAGCGGTTAGCACTTGGCCAAGAATCACTTCATCGACTTGCTCGCCGGACAGACCGGTCTGTTCCAGCAACCGACGAATCACCGCGGCACCGAGTTGCGGTGCGGGAATGGAGGCCAGCGAACCCTGGAAACTGCCAATGGCGGTACGGGTGGCGGCGACAATCACGACTTCTTGCATCGAATCTCTCCTCACTGGGCAGCGAACTGCATTTCAGGCACGTGGTCCGGCACGATCAGTTTGCCGGCAGTCTTGGCGACGATTTCCTCGACGCTGACGCCTGGGGCACGTTCTTTGAGAATGAAGGCGCCGTCCTGGATTTCCAGGTAGGCCAGGTCGGTCAGCACGCGCTTGATGCAACCGGCACCGGTCAGCGGCAGGCTGCACCGGGGCAGCAGTTTCGACTCGCCGTCCTTGGACGCGTGAGTCATGGTGACGATGATGTTCTCGGCACCGGCCACCAGGTCCATCGCGCCGCCCATGCCCTTGACCAGCTTGCCGGGGATCATCCACGAAGCAATATTACCCTCCACGTCTACCTCGAAGGCGCCCAGCACGGTCAGGTCGATGTGCCCGCCACGGATCATGGCAAAGGATTCGGCCGAAGAGAAGATCGAGGCGCCAATGCGCGCAGTGACGGTCTGCTTGCCGGCGTTGATCATGTCGGCATCGACCTCGGCTTCGGTAGGGAACGCGCCCATGCCGAGCAGGCCGTTTTCCGACTGCAGCATGACTTCCATGCCTTCGGGGATGTAGTTGGCGACCAGGGTCGGAATGCCGATGCCCAGGTTCACGTAGTAGCCGTCCTGCATTTCGCGGGCGACGCGTTGAGCCATTTGTTCGCGGGAAAGTGCCATGTTGTTATTCCTTCATTCGGGCCGGGGGCAGGGGATCACTTACGCACGGTGCGCTGTTCGATGCGCTTTTCGAACGTGCCGCAAATGATCCGGTCGACGTAGATGCCTGGGGTATGGATCTGCGTCGGGTCCAGCTCGCCCGGTTCGACGATTTCTTCGACTTCAACCACGGTGATCTTGCCGGCTGTGGCCGCCAACGGGTTGAAATTCTGGGCGGTATGGCGATAGACCACGTTGCCGAAATGGTCGGCTTTCCAGCCTTTGACGATGGCGAAGTCGCCGGTGATGGATTCTTCCATCAGGTACTGGCGGCCATGGAATTCACGCACTTCCTTGCCTTCGGCCACTGGCGTGCCGACCCCGGTGGCGGTGAAGAAGGCCGGAATTCCCGCGCCGCCGGCGCGCATTTTTTCGGCGAGGGTGCCTTGCGGGGTGAGCACGACTTCGATTTCGCCGCTCAGCAGCTGCTTTTCGAAAAGAGCGTTTTCGCCGACGTAAGACGCGACCACCTTGCGGATCTGCCGATCTTCCAGCAATACACCCAGACCGAAACCGTCGACGCCGCAGTTATTGGAAACCACGGTGAGGTCGCGGATACCCTTGCGCTTGATCTCGGCGATCAGGTTCTCCGGGATGCCGCAGAGGCCGAAGCCGCCAGCGATCACCGTCATGCCGTCTTGCAAGCCTTCCAGCGCTTCTTCGTAGCTACTCACACGTTTGTCGAAACCTGCCATAGACACCTCTTTTATTCTTGATGGGGTCGCAATGAAACGCAGTGTTGCGCCAAGTCATATATTTGTTAAGTTGATTTTTAGGTTGGATTGATTGATAAAACTCACTAATTGCCGATATCCGTTTGCGGCTTGAAACTGACCGCTTGCCGCCGGGAGCACAGCGACCCATGACCCTCAAGCAAATCCGCGCTTTTCTCGCCGTGGCCCAAAGCCTGAGCTTCGCCGTGGCCTGCGAGCGGCTGCACCTGTCCCAGTCGGCGCTGAGCTTGACCATCAAGGCCTTGGAAGAAGGCTTGGGCGGGCGTCTGTTCAGTCGCAATACCCGTAACGTGGCGCTGACGCCCGAAGGCGAATCGCTGCTGCCCCTGGCCCGGCGCCTGGTTGCCGATTGGGACAACGCCGAGGATGAAATGCGCCAACGCTTCACCTTGCAACGCGGCCGCGTCACATTGGCGGCAATGCCGTCCTTTGCCGGCAACCTGCTGCCACCGATCCTCAAGACCTTCCGCGCCCGCTATCCGAATGTCAACGTCACGGTCAACGATGTGATCAACGAACAGGTGCTGGAAATGGTTCGTGATCGGCACGTTGAACTGGGGGTCGCGTTCGAGCCGATGCAGAGCTCGTCGCTGGCCTTTACCCCGTTGTATCTGGACCGCTTCGTCGCGGTGGTGCCGCTGGACTCGCCACTGGCGCAGCGCAGTGAGATCCAGTGGCAGACGCTGCTGGAGCAGCCATTTATCACGCTGCAAAGGCCCTCCACCGTGCGGGTGATGCTGGAGGAGCATTTGCAAAGCCGAGGCATGAAACTGCCGGTGGAATTCGAGAGCCATCAGTTGGCGACAGTTGGACGGATGGTCGCCAGCGGGTTGGGGGTGAGTGCGGTCCCGGCGCTGTGTGTCGGGCAGATGCATGAGCTGGGCGCCCGCTGCATCACCCTCAGCGATCCAGTGATTGAACGGGCCATCGGTGTGCTGACCAAGCCGGGGCATGAACTGTCGGCGGCGGCGCAGGTGTTGTTCGATACGCTCAGGGATCAGGACATCGGTGCGCAGTTGACCACGCGGTAAACCACGATTCCCTTGTGGGAGCGAGCCTGCTCGCGATAGCGGTGGTTCAGCTAGCCTTTATGCTGGATGTGCCGCCGCAATCGCGAGCAGGCTCGCTCCCACAGGGGGGCTGCGGTGCTGTTAGAACTGGCGTTGAGTCAGCAGCGGCAGCAGTTGCTCACAAGGCTCTTCAAGCTTGAGATCCAGCAACTCATCGGCCCGTGTCTTGCCTCGGTTGATCGCCAGCAGCGGCTTGCCCCGTTCCTTGATCGCCCGGCACAGGCGAAACGCCGACCAAGCCATCAGCGAGGAGCCCACCACCAGCAGGCCGTCCGCCTGTTCGACGGCTTGCATGGCGCGAGCGGCGGTGACGGCGGCGACGTTTTCGCCGAAAAACACCACGTCGGGTTTCAAGCGCTCGCCGTCGCAATGAGGGCAGCGGGGCACCTGGAAGCGCGCCTCGAACGCGGCATCCAGCAGGGTATCGCCGTCCGGCGCCTGAACCGCGTCGACACCGGCCAGGTAAGGATTCTGCGCTTGCATCAATAGCTGGATCTGCTGGCGCTCGCTGTGCTGCTCGCAATCCAGGCACACCACCCGATGCAGGCTTCCGTGAAGTTCGATCACGTCGTGGCTGCCAGCCTGGTCATGCAGGGTGTCGACATTCTGGGTGATCAGGCCGCTGATGCGTTGGTGCGCCTGCAACATCGCCAACGCCTCGTGGGCCACGTTCGGCCGGGCCTGACGGACCCGCGGCCAGCCCAGCATCGCCCGCGCCCAGTAGCGCCGCCGTGCTTCGGGTTTGGCGAGAAACTCCTGGTACATCATGGGTTGCCGACCCCGTCGCACACCCTCGCTGTCCCGGTAGTCGGGAATGCCCGACGGGGTGCTGATGCCGGCACCGGTGAGCACCAGAAAACGGCGCCCGGCCATATGCTCCAGCAATTGATCGATCGGTTGACGGTGAAAGTCGTCGGGCATAGAGGTCGCTCCGCTGGCCTGGAGTCGTTGAGGTTAGCACCGTGGTTCGTCGAGAGGGCGGTCGGAATGCCTTTCGTCGCACTGCGTTGTTGTTTCTTCAAACTTTCCCCGGTTGCGCGACATCCACCTCTTGACGGCACTTCAAAACTGTCGCGCTGCAAGGCAGTGACGACCCTGGCTAAGGAGAAGCAAATGGCTACGCCTAAAGAGAACCTGTTGGATTGGCTCAACGACGCCCATGCCATGGAACAGCAGGCGGAAAAAATGCTCAAGGCCCAGGCCGAGCGCCTGGAACACTATCCGCAGCTCAAGGCCCGGATTGAGGAGCACCTGCAGGAGACCCTCGGGCAACAAAAACTGGTGGAACAATGCATCCAGCGCCTGGGTGGCAGCACTTCAATGCTCAAGGACATGGCCGGCAAACTCATGGCCTTCGGTCAGGCGGTGGGCGGTATGACGATGAGCGATGAAGTGGTGAAAGGGGCCATGAGTGGCTACGTGTTCGAGAACCTTGAAATCGCCTCCTACACGGTACTCATTGAAGCTGCAAAAGTGGCCGGCGATATGGAAACACAGAGGGCTTGCGAACAGATCCTGCCGCAGGAAGTCGCCATGGCCGAGTGGCTGCGCGAGCACCTGCCGCAGATCACCCAAGCGTTTCTGGAGCGTTCGGCCAACCCGCACACCGAAGCCAAACGCTGAGCGTGAAAAAGCGGCCGGCCAGGTGTGTCGGTCGCTTTTAACGCGCCGAGAGAGGAGGCGTATGAAACAGACCACCGGTGAAGTACGGGCCATCAATCGACAGAGAGCAATGGTCGGTGTGTACGTCGAGGAAGAAGACAACCACACAGTCCTTGAGCTCGATTCCGCCAATGACATCGATATTGGTGACGTCATGGAGTGGGACAGTGGCAAGGCCTTGGGCACCCAGTCTTATCGCAACCTGACCAAAGGCTGGACCGCCGAGGTTTATGTGGCGAACCATGGCGTTGCGGCGGCGAACCTTGAGGTTCAATTGCTGGTGTGATCCTGACGACAGCTTTAAACCCGGAACCCAGGAGAACGAACATGAGCGAGTTAAAGTGCGGTTGCCCCGATTGCCAATGCGATGTGGACCCGCAACAGGTGTTCAATCGCGATGGCGAGGCCTATTGCAGTCAAGCCTGCGCCGACCAACATCCAAACGGTGAACCTTGTCCGGCACCGGATTGCCATTGCGAACGCAGCGGCAAGAATGGCGGGCCAGACATGGATGGCAATTAACGGGATGAAGCGCTGGAGGACACCTTTGCGCCCAGCTATCCCATTTCATCCTGAATATAAACCGAGATTGCGGCCCGCTAACGATGGGTATCGCTCAAGTTGAGTAGTTGAATTCATTATTGGGCGTCATTTCTTTGAAAGGCCGTTGTAACTCGACGCCGCAGTGAGAGTGTGGGATTGCATGAGCCGTTCGTCGCTGTTTTCAAGATGTGTTTAAAACCTTGTCGGCGCCAGACTTTCAGATTGTTAGGAGTCAGCAGGTTCGCAACATCAACTAACGAGGTGAATGAAATGGCTAACACAGGAAATAAGAATCCTGGCAATTTCGCTAACGATCGTGAAAAGGCATCGCAAGCGGGGAAGAAGGGCGGCCACGTGTCAGGTGGTAACTTCGCGAATGATCCGCAGCGCGCATCCGAGGCCGGGCGCAAGGGGGGGCAAGCTTCGGGCGGCAATTTTGCCAATGACCCGGAACGAGCCGCCGCCGCCGGCCGAAAAGGTGGCCAAGCCTCGGGTGGCAATTTTGCCAAAGACCCTGAGCGGGCCTCCGAGGCCGGTCGAAAGGGCGGTCAGGCATCCGGCGACAACGTTACCAGCGACCGCTAGACAGTTCCCGAAACAAGTCAAAAAGGCCCTGGAAACAGCCAGGATCATGGGCGCAACTCTGAATACTCAATGACGTTACGGGCCCTGTGTTAATCGCATGGGGCCTGTCGGATTTATATACAACGGGATCGCGGCAAGGAATGTCTTCAAGCGTGAGGGGAGTGTAAGTTGTTCAGTTACCTGGCATTTCTGCAAGTGCGCCTTACCGATTACCGTTCGTCTCGTTTATTAAATAAAAGATAAATTTTAACTGTTTAACTTCTTCAGATTTTCTGTGGGCCTGCCCCCGGCAGTGTCCCTTTGGCTTGTGTCCTGAACGAGGAGTTTCATCATGTTCTTACATAACAAAAGACTGCAGTACACCGTACGTGTCGCCGAGCCTAACCCAGGGCTGGCTAATCTGTTGCTTGAACAGTTCGGCGGTGCCCAGGGCGAGTTGGCGGCGGCGTCGCGCTACTTCACCCAGGCCCTGTCCGAGGATGATCCCGGCCGCAAGGATCTGTTGATGGACATTGCCACCGAAGAGCTCAGTCATCTGGAGGTGATCGGCTCGATCATTGTGATGCTCAATAAAGGCGCCAAGGGCCGAATGGCCGAGGGTGTGGAAAAGGAAGGCCAGCTGTACCGGGACATCAACGGTGCCGGCAACGACTCTCACATCACCAGCCTGCTTTATGGCGCCGGTTCCCCGCTGACCAATTCGGCCGGTGTACCTTGGACAGCCGCTTACGTCGACACCATAGGTGAGCCGACAGCGGACATGCGGTCCAACATCGCCGCCGAGGCACGGGCGAAAATCATCTATGAGCGCCTGATGAATCTCACCGATGATCCTGGGGTAAAAGAAGCGCTGGGCTTTTTGATGACCCGTGAAATCGCGCACCAGATGTCCTTCGAGAAAGCCCTGCACTCGATCCAGCCGAATTTCCCTCAAGGTAAACTGCCAGGCATGCCAGAGTTCACCAACGTGTACTTCAACATGTCCCAAGGCGAGCCTTCGGTGCGTGGCCCATGGAACCAGGGCGATGAGTGGGAATTCGTCGAGAACCCAACGCCGGCGGTGGATGGCGGCGATGGTCTGGCGAGTGTGCAACTGAGCAAGAAAGACGAAGCGCTGCTGATGGACATGAAGGCGCGGACCATGTCCAACCCGGAAAGCGACCCCATGACAGGTGCCGACTTGGGTTCAGGGATGCAAGGTGACAAACTGTAGGAAACCGGCGAGGGGGCCTGGCTCCTTCGCCTGAAAATTGCGTTTGAGCGGACCCCTCGTTGCGGGAACGATCAGACATGACCTGGCGCAAAACCAGTAAGGATATTCGATGGACCAGCCCACCTCCCGGATCCGATCGCCCTGGCGTACCTGGCTGGATCCTGTGCAAAACAACCTGCTGCTGGGGGTAAGCTTCTGGCTGGGGCTGGCGGTGATCGCCGCGCTGTTGCTCTACAGCGGTTACAACGCATTGGTGGGGGCCGACCGGCACAACCTGGGCTACGCCGTTCTGGGCGGCACCGCCGGTTTCGCCGCCACGGCGCTGGGCGCGTTGATGGCGGTGGTGCTGCGTGATATCTCCTCGCGGACCCAGGACATCATGCTCGGTTTTGCCGCGGGCATGATGCTCGCCGCCAGTTCGTTTTCGCTGATCCTGCCGGGTATCGAAGCGGCACAAAGTATCGTGGGCAATCAACTGCTCGCCGCGTTTGTCGTTGTGGTCGGCCTGGGTCTGGGCGTGCTCCTGATGATCGGCCTTGACCGTTTCGTGCCCCACGAACATGAAGTGAGTGGCCGGCGCGGTCCGCAATCGGAACGCATCAACCGTGTCTGGTTGTTCGTGCTCGCCATCACCTTGCACAATTTGCCCGAGGGCATGGCCATCGGCGTCAGTTTTGCTAACGGTGATCTGCGGGTCGGCATGCCCCTGACCACTGCCATTGCGATCCAGGACATCCCCGAAGGGCTTGCCATCGCCATGGCGCTGCGAGTCACCGGGATCAGTGCGCTGCGTGCCGCGCTGATCGCGGTGGGCTCGGGGCTGATGGAGCCGCTGGGTGCGGTGATCGGGTTGGGCATGTCCTCGGGCGTGGCCGTGGCGTATCCCATCAGCCTGGGGCTGGCGGCGGGGGCCATGATCTTCGTGGTGTCCCACGAAGTGATTCCGGAAACCCACCGCAACGGCCACGAAACGCCAGCCACGCTGGGGTTGATGATGGGGTTTGCGGTGATGATGTTCCTCGACACGGCACTGGGTTAGCAGGCCGTCGAGCACTGAACCACGAAGGGTATCAGCAGGATCGAAATCGGGCCTGGCGAATGCGCCAGGGCCCGATTTTTTTGTGCCCGCAGACAAACCAGCGGCCTGTGATACCGCACGGCGTCCCGCAGTGAAACTCGTTTGAACTACGCCTCAACCTGCTCCGTCATCTGTACTGAGAGGCATGTAGTCGGGCACCCCTCGGGGCTTCCCGGTATCGAGTATTCATCACGGAGGCGATGGGCAGACATGACTATCCCGGACAACAACCCCGAGCGAGAAAACGGCACGTCGGGCCAGGCCCGACCCGAGGATCACCTGAACCACATCAAGGAGGACGTGAGCGAGGCCATAGGCAGCGCTCGTGAGCAGGCCGATGCGCATTTCGGCCAATACCGCGATACGGCAGCGGATCAGATCGATGCACTGGCGCGTGGTGCCAAGTCAGCCGTGTCGGAAATCGAAGCCAACGACACCCTGGGCCTGTCCCACTATCTGGCAGACATGGCCGATTCGATGAGCGGCCTGTCCAGCAAATTACGCCACATGAGCGCCGAGCAATTGCTGCACGATGGTTCTCGACTGGCTCGGGAAAACCCGGGTCTGTTCCTGGTCGGCAGCGTAGCGGTGGGGTTTGGCCTGTCGCGGTTTCTGAAGGCCGGCAGCTCGCCTGTCCCGGCCGAAGTAGTCGATCCCGCCGCCGGCCACTCAAGCCCGCCAAGCGGAGGATTTGCCGCCCGTGGACCCTTTGATCCGAACCCGGATCCTATCGCACCGGGCGTCAATTCTGCCGGCGGCCACGCCACCGCCAGCACTCCCGCTGCGTCCGGCACCCAGGACCAGCCCAGTGATGCCACTACCGGCTCGTTGCCCGGTTCGGCCAATACCCGAGGAGAATTGCAATGAACCGACCAGACCCAGATATTCAGCGTCCCGTCGGGACGTCGGTGCCCGATCACGATGCGTCGGTGATGGGGCTGTTAAAGCAATTGACCCACGAAGTCCCCTCGCTTTTTACCAAGGAGCTGGCACTGGCCAAGGCCGAATTCCAAGCGAGCCTGAACACTTTGAAAGCGGGTATCGCCGGGGTGGCCGGTGGCGCGATGGTGCTGCTGGCCGGTTTTATCATCTTGCTGATGGCGGTGGTCTATGGCTTGAGCACGATCATGCAGCCCTGGCTCGCGGCGTTGATCGTCGGCGCAGTGGTCATGATCATTGGTTTCATCATGGTGCAGTCGGGCAAGAAGCAATTCGAACCGTCCCACTTCAAGCCTGAGCGAACGCTCGATGCGTTGAACAAAGACCAGGAAGCCCTGCGGAGGAAAGTCTCATGAAGGATGAATTCAAAACCGAATCCCAGAAGAGCCCGGAAACCATCGAGCGCGAGATCGACGAGCAACGGGCCCACATCAGCCATATCGTCGACGCCCTGGGCAGCAAGTTCACGCCGGGGCAGATGCTCGACCAGGCGCTGACCCTGGCCAAAGGCAACGGGTCGCAGTTTTTTGGCAACCTGGGTACCACCGTGCGCAACAACCCAGTGCCCACCGTGCTGACCACCGTGGGGCTGTGCTGGCTGATGCTGGGTCAGAACCGTCCGCCACGGGTCGGTTATCGCGTCGGGCCGGACCAGGATGCCAGCGGCTGGAGCGAAGGGCTTGCCGGTGGCCTGGACAGTGCCAAGGAGCATCTGCACAGCACCACCGACTCGTTGCGCGACGGGTTTCATCATCTCAAGGACAAGGCTTCGTATCTGGCCGACGGTTTGGGCGCCAGCGCCAGCCATGCCCGGAGCAAAGCTCACGAGACGGGTGAGCGCGTGGCCCATGGCTCGCAGGACCTGGGTGATCAATTCAGCCGTCTGCTCAAGGAGCAACCGTTGATGATGGCGGCCGCGGGAATCGCGCTGGGCGCCATGCTCGGCGCCGCACTGCCCAGTACTGCCACTGAGCAGCGGGTGATGGGCAAGACCAGCGCCGATCTGGCCGACAAGGCCAGGCAAGCGGCACGCGAGGGGTATGCAACGGTGCGCGATAGCGTGAGCAAGACCACCGAGCATCGTGACGAAACTTCACCGCGTGCTCAGGCGCGTTCCGGTACGGACCTGTCTGAGGGGCTGGGCACGTCTTAAGTTGAACGCGGTCCACGGCGCAGGGCCGGCAACGCCTGCGCCGGGTGCCTGTCGAGCCTGACAGTAGCCAAAGTCCGGTGACCGGTATTTCATGGCTCCATCGTCAACGTTCCGGGGAGACTGCACATGAAGCACCGGGTCAGGTTTTCGGGCCATCTGATCTTCATCGGATTTGGCTCCATTACCCGGGCCACGCTGCCGCTGCTGTTGCGGCAGGATCACGTCCCGGTCAATCAGATCACGGTCATTGCGCCCGTGATCGAGAAAAATATCTGGTTCAAGGAGCGGGGCATTTGCTTTGTCCGCAAAGCGCTGACTGAACACACCTTCACGCAGACCCTGGACCGCTTCATCAAACCTGGCGACTTCATCGTCAACCTGTCGGTGGAAGTCAGTTCGCTGGCCCTGATGACTTATGCCTTCGGCAAGGGCGCGCTGTACCTGGATACCTGCATTGAGCCTTGGGCCGGCGGCTACGATGACCCTTCATTGGATTTATCGCATCGCACCAATTACGCGTTGCGCTACCAGATGCTGGGCCTGCGCAAAAAACTGGGCCATGGCCCGACCGCCGTCGTGGCCCATGGCGCCAACCCCGGTTTGATCACTCATCTGCTCAAGGCTGGCCTGGTGGAACTGGCCGTGCAATTGAACCATCGTTTGCCACAGAACCGCGAAGGCGTGGACTGGGCCAGGCTGTGCATGGAGACCGGCATCAAGGTGATTCATTTTGCCGAGCGCGACACTCAGCGCTCCAGCCGCCTCAAGCAGGACGATGAGTTCGTCAATACGTGGTCGGTGGAAGGCTTGATCAGCGAGGGCCACCAACCGGCCGAGTTGGGCTGGGGCACCCACGAGCGCACCTGGCCAACGTCTGCCAGGCGCCACCGCTTCGGCAGTCGCAATGCCATCTACCTCGAGCGCCCGAGCGCCACTGTGCCGGTCAAGACCTGGACACCGTTGGGCGGGCCGTGCCTGGGGCTGATGATCACCCATCACGAAACCGCCTCTACAGCGGATCTGCTAACACTCAAGGACCAGCAGAAACTGATCTATCGCCCCACACTGCATTACGCCTATCACCCGTGCAACGATGCTTTGCTGTCGATCCATGAGTTGATTGGTCGAGGCTGGCAGAGCCAACAGCAGCAACGGATTCTCAACGGTGAAATCGACAGCATCGGAGCCGATGCGCTGGGCGTCTTGCTGATGGGGCATGAACTCAATGCCTACTGGTTCGGCTCGGTATTGACCATCGATGAAGCCCGGGCGCTCTTGCCCTTCAACAATGCCACCAGTTTGCAAGTGGCGGCGGGGGTTTTGTCGGGGATTGTCTGGGCGGTGGAAAACCCGGATCGCGGCATCGTCGAGCCAGAGCACATGGACTACGAACGTGTGCTGGAAGTGGCCAGGCCTTACCTCGGTACCTTGGTGGGCAAGCAGACCGACTGGAGACCGACCGGCGCGGTGCACACGTGTTCCCTGGACGGGGCGGCGGATGATTGGCAGTTCGAGCATTTCACGCGGTTTTGAGCCGCCATCGCGAGCAGGCTCGCTCCCACATTGGTTTGTGTTTTTCCTCCAGGCCCGTGTTCCTCGGGACCTATACTCAACCCCGTGGATGACTTGACCTCGGGATGGCGCAATCGTGCGGCGTTCACTGATGCTGGCCGTTTTGTTGGTTCTGGCGGGGTGCGCCACGTCGCCGCGTGAGCAGCAGGTCGCCACCGTGGCGGTTTCCCAGGATACCTGGCGGCAGGTTGACCGGCAGATCGTCGCCGCGTCGAAAAGCGCTATCGAACAGGCCGGGCTCTACGCTCGTGGTTCGATGGAGCATTGGCGCCGGCTCGTGTATGAACGGACCGAGATTCAATTCATCCCCTGGTTCAGCAGCTACTGGACCCAGGAATGGCTGGCGGTGAAGGTCAGTTGGTATGCCGCCAGTGCCGAAGGCGAAGAGGACTCCGCGGCCAGACGTCTGGCGGTTTATCTGCAAGAGCAGTACCGCGAGCAGGTGCTGGCACCTGTGGCGGTGGAAATCGACCCCGAGGCGATCAGGGCCAACGCGACGGGCTACTACGTGCGCCTGCTCAATCAACAGGTCCAAGTGATTGCCCGCCAGCACCGAATCCCGCCGGAGCTGATGAGTCGGCGCCTGCACGGCATTCCTGCCATCAGCCTGGGGCCGCCAGCGGCGCGTAACGCCTCGTTGTATGAGATGGCGCATACCGAGCCCCTCAATACATTGCCGGCGTACGCCGCGCTGATCGACCACGTCAACAAAGCCGCTGTGACAGGTTCGGGGCCATCGGATGCGGTGATCGCCACGGTGGCACAACGCACCAGTGAAAAAATCGAAGCGCAATTCGCCACGCGAGGTGCGGCCGGGGCGGCGGCAGCCGTGGCCGGGAAAGCGGCGGGGGCGTTGATCTCAGTTGGCGTGGCGGGGATTCGCGCGATCATTCATGAGGGCGAGCGTCCGGAAATGGAGACTCAAATCCGCAAGAGCCTCAGCGCAGCGTTCGACGAAGCCTGGTTCCAGTCGCTCAAGCATCCCCTCAGCGGGGTGATGGCACCGGTGTACTACCTGGCCGAGGAAATCGAAGGCAGCCTGGTGGCGGCGGACCTGGCCAATCGCGCGGTGGAGTTGCCAGCCATCAAACCGTGACGGACGGTTCATTCTGCCCCGAGGGTGACGCGGCAACCCTTGCGATGACGGATCTGTTCGTCCGAGGGCCGCTCCTTGATGAATTCGAAGCGCGGCTCTCCTTCGCTGTAGATCACCAGCCAGCCCCATTCCAGCTCACTTTCATCTTGACCGGGTCTGGGGGGCGAGGCCCACCAGGGTTCCTTCTGCATGATCTGTCGCATCGATGTCTCCTGCCGATTGATCCCTTCAACTATAGACCGCTCGATTGGATGACAAGCGCCCATGAAATCTCTTGAATTCTGTGGGAGCAAGGCTTGCCCGCGAAGCAGGCGATTCGGTTCCAGACAGACCGCGTGAGCTTGATCGCGAGCAAGCTTTGCTCCCACGGATCGCCTCGCAACAGATGTTGCTGGTCTATTGAGTGTGCTCTGATCGCACCCATCAGCGTCTAGCGTCTGTATCCCCGCACTCGAACGGGGAATGATTGGACCCATGCGCATATGCAAGCATTGTTGAACGAGATCCTCGATGCGGTTCGCCCCCTGATCGGTCAGGGCAAGGTGGCCGACTACATTCCCGCCCTTGGCACCGTTGCGGCCAACCAGTTGGGCATTGCCGTCTACGGCAACGATGGCGAAATGTATTGCTCAGGTGACGCTGAAACGCCGTTTTCGGTGCAGAGTATTTCCAAGGTTTTCAGCCTGGTGCAGGCCATCGGCCATTCCGGCGAGGCAATCTGGGAGCGTTTGGGCCATGAGCCCTCCGGCCAGCCCTTCAATTCTCTGGTGCAGCTGGAATTTGAACGCGGTCGGCCGCGCAACCCGTTCATCAACGCCGGCGCCTTGGTGATCTGCGACATCAATCAGTCGCGTTTTGCCGCGCCAGCGCTTTCGATGCGTGATTTCGTACGGCGCCTGTCGGGCAATCCACAAGTCATGGTGGACGGCAAGGTCGCTGAGTCGGAATACCAGCACCGCGCCCGCAATGCGGCGATGGCCTACCTGATGCAGTCCTTCGGTAATTTTCATAACGACGTGGAAGCGGTGCTGCGCAGCTATTTCAGTCACTGCGCGTTGCGCATGAGCTGCATCGATCTGGCCCGGGCGTTCTGCTTCCTGGCCAACGACGGCTTCTGCAAGCACAGTGGCGAACAGATCCTGAGCGCCCGCCAGACCCAGCAGGTCAACTCCATCATGGCCACCAGCGGGCTGTACGATGAAGCCGGCAATTTTGCCTATCGCGTTGGCCTGCCGGGCAAGAGCGGGGTGGGCGGCGGGATTGTTGCCGTGGTGCCGGGGCGTTTCACGGTGTGCGTCTGGTCGCCGGAACTCAATGTCGCGGGCAATTCCCTAGCAGGCATGGCGGCGCTGGAATTGCTCAGCCAACGAATCGGCTGGTCGGTGTTCTAACGCCCAAAAAAAGGGCCCGTTCCAATCAGGAACGGGCCCTTTGTTTTAAGCGCGATCAGCAGAGGCGGTCGATGACCCGAACTTCAGAGGTGTTCTGCATCGACTGCCACGCCTGGGTCAGCGTTTGCAGCACGCGACCCATGAAGTCTTTGTCGGCCGCGGCCTTCTTGCCGACGTAGCCCTGGCCACGACGGTACATCTTCAACCGGGCACACAGGTCCTGCTGATTCTTCTCGAATTCGTCTTCCTGGGTGAACGGCGACAGGCAGTCCATATGGACCTGGCCATTCTTGCTGATCCACAGGATATGGCTGTCCAGGGTGTCTTTGTGTGCTGCGAACATGCGAGCCAGTTCATCAATAGATGGTTGATTATTCAGATTCATGTGTAAGCCCCTTGACCATTTGGTTGATCTGTCTGGTGGTTCGCAAAAACTTCGCTTCTTTCGGTAAGTGCCTGTCCAGTGCTGCATGGCTAGCACCGAAACCAGGCCGTCAGCACCCGGCCGTCTGACTTCGACGGGGTCGTGCATCGGTTGTGTAGTGTTATCGAAGGGCTGCTACGCAAATGCGCTACAACGAAGAGAAACAGCGAAGAACCTTCAGGCATTGTCAACTTTCGAGGGTCGACCACGCGCGTCATGAGGATCGTCGCCGACGTTTCTCGTCCTTGTCACCGGACGGTCATGCCAGGTCAGCACCTTCAATCTGCCTTGTGGGCAGTCCCTTATCCAAAAAACAGCTCGGCGGTCAGACGAGCTTGCTCAAGCATTTACCTGTACTCCCGATCGGGGAGACGTCTGCATCATGCAAGGCCAAATCGGAGGCGTCAACGGTTTTGTAGTGATTATTTTTGGTCACTACATATTGTCGGACAAAATGGTTTTGTTATGAAAATTCTGGATCAGAGCAGATATCCCTGTGGGAGCGAGCCTGCTCGCGATGGCGGTGTATCAGTCGGTATCCATGGTGACTAACATAACGCTATCGCGAGCAGGCTCGCTCCCACAGGGCGACGCGTCGAACATGTATTTATCAGGTCGTCTTGGCTTTGCTCGCCTTGCGAGGTGTACCGCTGGCCTTGCGCTTGGCCGGCTTGCGTTTGCTTTTCCATGGGGTGGCCCCACGGCCGGCAGGGCTGGCAGGGCCGTTGATGGTCAGGTTCATGCCCTGGCAGCGGGCGATGTGCTTGCTCATCCAGGCGGCCTGGCGGGTCACGAACTCTTCCAGGCTCATCTCTCCGCTTTGCACCATGTCCAGCGCCTGCTCCCAGATGGCGGTAGTGCCTGGATCGGCGATGGCGCGGGGCACCGCATCGATCAGGCTGAAGGCCGCCGGTGTGGCAGACAGGGCCTTGCCGTTTTTCACCAGGTAACCGCGGTCGAGCAGGCCCTGGATGATCGAGGCCCGGGTCGCTTCGGTGCCGATGCCGGTGGTGTCCTTGAGCTTTTGCTTGAGCAGCGGATCCTCCACCAGCCGGGCAACGTTCTTCATCGCCTTGATCAGGTCGCCCTCGGTGAACGGTTTGGGGGGCTGGGTCCACAGGTCCTTGAGTTTGACCTCGTCCACGGCGCAGTCGCGACCTTCGACCAGGGCCGGCAAGGTTTGTGGTGCCGGTGCTTCACGGCCTCGTGCCGGAGCCAGCGCTTCGGGCAGGGCGCGTTTCCAGCCGGGTTCGACGATTTGCTTGCCCACGGCCCGCAATGCCTGGGCGGCGCAGTCGAAGTCGGCCTGGGTCCGGTCGTATTCGTGGTTGGGCAGGAACTGCGCCAGATACCGCGCCCGTATCAGCGTATAGACGGCCCGCTGCTTGCCGGCGAGCTTGTCGAGGTTCTTCGCCGCAGCGGTAGGGATGATGCCGTGGTGGGCGCTGACCTTGGCGTCGTTCCAGGCCCGGGATTTGCGTTGGGGCTGCAAGTGCTCGCGCAGCGGCGCAAGACCCGGGTCGGCCTGGGCGAGGGCGGCGAGGATGGCCGCAGCTTCGCTGTGCTGGCTCAAAGGCAGGAAACCGCAATCGCTGCGCGGATAGGTAATGAGCTTGTAGGTCTCATAGAGCGACTGGGCAATGTCCAGGGTTTCCTGGGCGCCGAGGCCGAGTTTCTTCGAGCAGACTTCCTGCAGGGTGCCCAGGTCGAACGGCAACGGCGCCGCTTCGCGCAAGCGCTCGGTGCGCACTTTCATCACCCGGGCGGTGGCAGCGTTGCCCATGGCTTGGGCGGCGTCCTGGGCGAGGGCCTGGTTCAAACAACGTTCCTGATCGTCGCAGGCATCCGGGTCGGCGCGCCACTGGGCGGTGAACACAGTGCCGTCGTGGCGCAGTTGCACGTCGATGGCCCAATAGGCGACCGGTACGAAATCCGCGATGCTGCGGTCGCGATCCACCACCAGGCGCAGGGTGGGGGTCTGCACGCGGCCCACCGGCAGCACGCCCTGATAACCGGACTGACGCCCCAGCAGCGTGAACAGGCGGCTCATGTTCATGCCGATCAGCCAGTCGGCCCGGGAGCGGCCGAGGGCCGAATGGTAGAGGTTGAAGGTTTCGGCGCCCGGCTTGAGTGCGGCCAGGGCCTTGCGGATCGACGCTTCGTCCAGGGCCGACAGCCATAGACGCTGGATCGGCCCACGGTAGCGGCAATGCTCCACCAGTTCCCGGGCAATCATTTCGCCTTCACGGTCGGCGTCGGTGGCGATGACCAGCGTCTTGGCTTCCCCCAACAGGCGCTTGACCGCCTTGTACTGGCCCGCGGTTTTCGGCTTGACCGTCATTTTCCACTGCGTCGGCACGATAGGCAGGTCTGCCAGTACCCAGCGCTTGTAGCGGGCATCGTAGGCGTCGGGCGGGGCGGTCTCCAGCAGATGGCCGATGCACCAGGTGACTGTGATGTTCGCGCCCAGCCAGCAACCGTCACCGCGGCGCGTGGCACCGAGCACGGCAGCGATGTCTTTGGCCTGGGACGGTTTTTCACACAGGTACAGCTGCATAGCGCCCTTTTCCTAAGCAGATTTCATGGGGCTGTAGCATGGTCATGGATGGGCGTCGGAGCAAGTTTTATCTGTATGGATATACAGATAAAGCGTTGCGATGCGTTGCTCCAGGGCGGTTATCGCAACGTTTGGCGGTGTATTTGCACGCAGAATGAATTTCTCGCAAGGGCATCGCTCATAACTTGCAGAGCGGTTGAAACCGCAAAGAACGTTTATGGGGTCAAGGAGAGTCACTTACATGAATTCGATGCCAAAGGGCAACGGACAGGCGGCCGCGCGTTTGATTCTCGTCGTTGAAGATGATCAGACCATTCTGGAGTTCCTGTGTGAGATCCTGCAAGACGAGGGCTTTGCCGTGGAGCCCCGGGAAAGCGCCGACGCGGCGCTGGAATTCCTCAAGCAGAGCGCTGACGATGTGGACTTGTTACTCACCGATATCACCATGCCCGGCAAACTGAACGGCGCGGACCTGGCCAATTTGACCGGCGACCGGTGGCCACAGATACCCTTGTTGATCATGTCCGGTTTCGAAACCCCGGAAAGCGCCGGGATCAAGCATCACGCCTCGTTCATCGCCAAGCCCTGGGCGCTGGGGCAGATGCTGGATCTGGTGGAGAGCACGGTGAAAAATCACTCTGTGCACTGAGCAATGCCAAGAGGGTGAGGTGGCAGGCCTGGGACTGTGCAGGTTTGGGTTGCAAGCGGCGATGCGCTCCATGACAATGCGAGTCATTATCAGTCGCGAATTATTCCATTGCCATGCCCGCCAACGATCTGTCCTTACGCAGTGCCGTCGACGTTCTGTACAGTGATCATCACAGTTGGCTCCAAGGCTGGCTGCGCAAGCGTTTGGGCAATGCTTTCGATGCCGCGGACCTGACCCAGGATACCTTCGTGCGCGTCATCAAGGCTCGCTCCGCGTTGGATATTCGTGAGCCGCGACCGTACCTGTCGATGATCGCCAAGGGGCTGTTGATCGATCTGTTTCGCCGCCGTTCGTTGGAACAGTCCTACCTCGAAGCCTTGGCCGCCATGCCGCAAGAGCAGCACCCGTCGCTGGAAGAACAGGCCATCCTGCTCCAGGCCCTGATGGAGATCGACCGCTTGCTGCTGGGGTTGGGGCCGCGAGTCAGGCAGGCGTTCATCCTGTCGCAGTTCGACGGCCTGACCTACCCGCAAATTGCCGAGCGCCTGGGCGTCAGCGTACGTACGGTGAATAACCACATGGCCAAGGCCATGGAACATTGCTGCCTGATGCAGATTCAATTGCAACTTTCATGAACCTGCCAGCCGAAGAGTTGCAAGCCATCCGTGTGGCGGCGCAGTGGTACGCCCGGCTTCACTCCGGCATCACGACCGACGCGGATCGAGCGGGGTGGAATGCCTGGCTGAGCGCAGACCCGCTGCATAGCCAGGCCTGGCAACGAATGACAGCGGTGGCTGAACAGATGGCGAGTGTGCCGGGCGCCCTGGCGGCACCGACCTTGAACGAACGCCACAATCGATCCCGTCGCCAGGTATTGCGCAGCGTCTTGTTGCTCACGTCCGCCAGCGGCCTGGGTTGGTTGGGCTGGCGCAGCCAGGCTACGCAGAACCTGCTTTGCGATTACCGCACCGCAGTGGGCGAGCGCCGCGAGTTTCAGCTGGCGGACGGCAGCACCGTGCTGCTCAACACCGACACCTCGGTCAATGTTCGTTTCGATGGGCGCCAGCGGCTACTGGAGCTGTTGTGGGGGGAGATCCTCGTCACGACGGCGATCGATCCCTTGCAGCGGCCTTTCAAGGTCATCACCGGTCATGTCGAAGTGCTTGCGCTGGGCACGCGTTTTATCGTCCGAGGCCAGGCGCGGGGCGGTGAGGTGGCGGTGCTTGAAAAAGCGGTCGAGGTGAGTCTCCCGACGATTGGCTCGAGGATGCGCGTCGAAGCCGGCCAGCGCCTGGATTTCAATGATCGGTCGCTGGGTACGCTGCGCGGCAACGATGTGTCGGTCGGTGCCTGGCAGAAGGGAAGCATCATCGCCATTGACCGTCCTCTGGCGGCGCTGCTGGACGAACTGTCGCGTTACCGCAACGGCGTGTTGCGTTGTGATCCGGCCATTGCCGACTTGAAGGTTTCCGGCGTGTTTCCCGTCGATAACACCGATCTCGCCCTGGCGGCGCTGGAGAGTGGCTTTTCGTTACGCGTGACCCGCTACAGCCGATTTTGGGTCCGGGTATCGAGCGGCGATCAGCGCTGACGTGGCGGCGCGATAAAAAAGAACACTGTCCTGCACTTTTTATCTCCATCGTTCGGCTCTTCCTCAGTGAGTTTTTATCGACCGTTTGGGGGAGGGGAAGCATGTCTTGGGTAAGCGCGCCAGGTCGTCTGGTGTTTGCAGTGAAAATCGGCTTGCTGGCAGCCGTGACCGGCAGCGTCGGGGTCGTGAATGCCAGTCCGGCTCCAGGTGCCTCGGCGCAGCAGCGTTCGGTGCAGGCCTACGATATCGGGGCCGGCAGCCTGGTGGATGTCCTGACCCGGTTCTCCAGTGCCGCCGGTGTCGCCATTTCGTTTGATGCCCGGCAACTCCAGGGCCTGCAATCGCCCGGCCTGAGAGGTTCGTTCGGCGTGGGCGATGGGTTTGCCCGCATTCTTGGCGGTAGCGGCCTGCAAGCCGACCTCCAGGCCAATGGCACGTACGTGCTGCGCTCCGTGCCAGCCAACGGTTCGGCCATGCAACTGGGAGCAACCACCATCGAGGCGCAGATGCTCGGAGCGACCACCGAGAACAGTGGCTCCTACACGACGGGGGCGGTCACGATCGGCAAAGGCGAGCACTCCCTGCGCGAGACGCCGCAATCGGTGACAGTGATCACTCGCAAGATGCTCGATGACCAGAACCTGAACACCATCGATCAAGTGATGGAAAAAACGCCCGGCATTACCGTCTACGACTCGACCATGGGCGGCAAATATTTCTACTCCCGTGGGTTCCGGATGTCCGGTCAGTATCAATACGACGGTGTTCCGCTGGACATGGGCAACAGCTATGTCCAGGCCGACAGTTTCAGCAGTGACATGGCGTATTACGATCGGGTCGAAGTCCTGCGCGGTGCCGCCGGGATGATGAAGGGCGCCGGCGGCACGTCTGGTGGCGTCAATTTCGTCCGTAAACGCGGCCAGGCCACGGCCCAGACCGAACTCAGCCTCTCGGGTGGCACCTGGGACAACTACCGCGGGCAGGTCGATACCGGTGGCCCGCTGAATGATTCCGGCACCCTGCGGGGCAGGGCGGTGATCGCCGAACAGAGCCGGCATTATTTCTACGACGATGCTCGGCGCAAGGACCAGATTTACTACGGTGCCCTGGACTTCGACCTGACGCCCGACACCACCCTCGGCCTGGGCCTGGCCTATGAGGATGTCGATGCGAGTCCTTGCTGGGGCGGGCAGCCGCGCTACAGGGATGGCAGCGATTTGAAACTCAGTCGCTCTACTTGCCTGGATCCATCGTGGAACACTTGGCGTAGCCAGCGGACCACGGTGTTCAGCGATCTCAAGCATCAACTTAATGACGACTGGGCCGTGAAGGTGGCCGGTGTCTATACGAAAAACACCCAGGACATCAAATACGCCTTTGCATCCGGCTCGGTGACGCCGGGCGGCTCGACCACCAACGTGCTGGGCAGCATGTACGACTATGACCAGGTCGATTACGGCCTCGACGCCTACCTGGACGGCAAGTTCGACGCCCTCGGGCAGCAGCATGAATTGATCGTCGGCTTCAACGCCAGCCGTTCGGACAAGGACGATTTTTTCTCGGTCGCCTTCCTGCCGCAGCAACAGAACGTATTCGACCCGGATCGACACATTCCGGAACCGGATGACAGTTACTTCATCGAGAACTCAACGCGCGGGGGCCCGGTGAAAACCGTCACCCGGCAACAAGGCCTGTATTCGACCCTGCGCCTGAAACTGGCGGACCCATTGACCTTTGTCGTGGGCAGCCGGGTGAGTTGGTACAACTCCAAGACCGACTCGGTGTTCCTCACCGGCGGTTCGGAACACGCCAAGAGCACGGAGACAGGCCAGGTCACCCCGTTTGCCGCTGTGTTGCTGGACCTCAACGAACACCTGACGGCCTACGCCAGTTACTCGGACATTTTCACGCCCCAAGGCAACTACCGTTCCGAAAGCGGTTCGGCACTCAAGCCCCTGGTGGGTGAAAGCTATGAGCTGGGGATCAAGGGCGAATGGTTCGAGGGACGCCTGAACAGCGCCTTCAACCTGTTCCGCACGTTGCAGAAAGACCAGGCCCAGACCGACTACAACTCAAGCTGTGCGTCCTCGGACGGTTACTGCTACGAGAACGCCGGCAAGGTTCGCGCCCAGGGCTTTGAAGCCGAGATCAGCGGTGAAGTCATCGAGCGCCTGCAACTGCTTGCCGGTTACACCTACACCCAGACCAAGACCCTGAACGACATTGATACCAGCCTCAACGGCGGCTCGTTCAACAGCTATGTGCCGCGTCATGTGCTGCGTCTGTGGGGCGATTATGCCCTGGGTGGGGCGTTCGAACGGTTCAGCGTCGGTGCGGGGGTCAATGCCCAAAGCGACAATTTCCGGGTATCGCCGGCGACGGGGGAGAAGATCACCCAGGCCGGTTATGCCGTGTGGAACGGTCGCGTCGGCTACCGCATCGATGACACCTGGTCGCTGGCCCTCAACGGCAACAACCTGTTCGACAAGCGCTACTACAGCACCATCGGGACCGAGAGTTTCGGTAACTATTACGGTGAGCCGCGCAACTTCACCATGACCCTGAAGGCGCACTTCTGATCCGCTGGCGAGGGAACAAACGCCCTCGCCACGGTTTACCCTCAGTTTTTATCCAGGTCCACGTTCCGGGTTTCCCGCAGGCAAATCATGCCCACCACCAGGCTCACCCCGGTGATCATCACCGGGTACCACAGCCCGTAGAAAATGTCCCCGGTGTAGACCACCAGGGCAAACGACACGGTGGGCAGGAAACCGCCGAACCAGCCGTTGCCGACGTGGTAGGGCAGGGACATGGAGGTGTAGCGGATCCGAGTGGGAAACAGTTCGACCATCAGCGCCGCCAGTGGGCCGTAGCACATGGCTGAAATGATGATCAGCGCCACGATCAGTGCCACGATCATCGGCCGGTTGATCTGCTGGGCATCGGCCTGTTGTGGGTAGCCCGCCAGGGTCACCGCGCCGCGCAGGGCGGCTTCGTCGTAGCCTTCAAGCTTCACATCACCGACGCTGACCTGCACATCACTGCCGGCCGGCGCCGCGACACTGCTGTAGGGCAGGCCTTGCTTGACCAGGAAGGTCTTGACCTTGTCGCATGGGCTATCGAAACGCGCCTTGCCCACCGGGTCGAACTGGAAGGTGCAAGTGGCCGGATCGGCGATCACGGTGATCGGTGCCTGACGGCTCGCCAGGTCAATGGCCGGGTTGGCGTAGTGGGCCAGTGTCTTGAAGATCGGAAAGTACAACGCCGTCGCCAGCAACAGGCCAATCATCAGTACCGGTTTGCGCCCGACCTTGTCCGACAGCCAGCCAAAAAAGATGAAGAACGGTGCGCCGATGACCACGCTGACGATCAGCAGGCTGTTGGCCAGGGCCGGATCCATCTTCAGGAACTGGGTGAGGAAAAACAGCACATAGAACTGCGCGGCGTAGAAAGTCACCGCTTGCCCGGCGTTGATGCTGAACAGCGCGATCAGCACCACCTTGAGATTTTCCCACTTACCAAAGGATTCGCGGATCGGCGCCTTGCAGCACTTGCCTTCTTCTTTCATTTTCAAGAAGGACGGCGATTCATGCAGGCTCAGGCGAATCCAGGTGGAGATGCCCAGCAACACGATCGACAGCAGAAACGGAATGCGCCAGCCCCAGACCTCGAACTGATCGCCCGTGAAATAACGACAGCCCAGTACCACCAGCAGCGAGAGCAGCAGCCCGAGGGTGGCGGTGGACTGAATCCAACTGGTGTGGAAACCGCGCTTGCCCATCGGCGCGTGTTCGGCGACGTAGGTGGCAGCGCCGCCGTACTCACCGCCCAAGGCCAAGCCCTGGAGCATGCGCAGCACCACGAGGATGATGGGCGCGGCAATGCCGATGCTGGCGTAGTTGGGCAACAGGCCGACGCAGAACGTCGCCAGGCCCATGAGTACGATGGTGGCCAGGAAGGTGTATTTGCGTCCGATCATGTCTCCCAGCCGTCCGAACACCAGTGCGCCGAAAGGCCGCACGATGAAACCGGCGGCGAATGCCATCAGGGCGAAGATGAATGCCGTGGTGTCGTTGACCCCGGCAAAGAACTGCTTGCTGATCACCGCCGCCAGGGCGCCATAGAGGAAAAAGTCATACCACTCGAACACCGTCCCCAAGGACGAGGCGAAGATGACTTTCTGGGTTTCCTGGCTGGTGCCGGCGCTGCGCGTGGCTTCCAGGGACTGAACATGTTCAGACATTTGGGTATCCCTCACAGTGATTGTTTTTGTTGTTCCACTGTCGACGCCGGTACAGCGTCTCCTGCTTTGATGCTTTCCTTGAATCGACGCATTTCCCTGTGGGAGCGAGCTTGCTCGCGATGACGGCAGCACATTCAACATGTATGTGACTGATAGACCGCTATCGCGAGCAAGCTCGCTCCCACAGGGGGATTCTGTTGTTCTTCAGACCGTGGCAGGTTCCTTTTGGGGCGTGTTGCTGCGGATGCCCGCCTCGAGGATCATCTGCGCCGCCTTCTCGGCAATCATCAGCGTGGGCGAGCAGGTGTTGCCCGAGGTGATGCGCGGCATGATCGAGGCGTCGGCGATGCGCAGGCCGTTGATGCCGTGAACCCGCAGTTGCGCATCCACCACCGCATCGCGGTCCTGGCCCATGCGGCAGGTGCCCACCGGGTGGAAAATCGTCGTGCCTATACGGGCGGCGGCCTGGTGCAGTTCTTCCTCGGTTTGCAGGCTTGGTCCCGGCAGGTATTCCACCGGCTTGAAGGCGCTCAACGCCGGGGCGGCGACGATGCGTCGGGTCAGGCGGATGGCGTCGGCGGCGACCCGCAAGTCTTCGGGATGGCTCAGGTAGTTGGGCTGGATCAGCGGCGCCTCGTGCGGGTCGGCCGAGCGAATGTCCACCCGGCCACGGCTTTGCGGACGCAGGTCACAGACCGACGCAGTGAACGCCGGGAAACTGTGCAGTGGTTCGCCAAAGCGTTCCAGCGACAAGGGCTGCACGTGGTATTCGAGGTTGGCCGAGGTCTGTTCCGGCCCCGAGCGGGCGAACGCGCCGAGTTGGCTGGGGGCCATGGACAGCGGGCCGCTGCGATCATAGAGGTAGCGCAGCCCCATGCCCATCTTGCCCCATAAAGTGCCGGCGATCTGGTTCAGGGTACGGGCGTTTTCCAACTGGTAGATCAGCCGCAGTTGCAGGTGGTCCTGCAAGTTGCCGCCCACGCCGGGCAGCTCATGAACCACGCCAATGCCCAGGCGTTGCAACAGGTTGCGCGGACCGATTCCCGAGCGCTGCAAAATACCCGGCGAGCCAACGGCGCCGGCGCACAGCACGATTTCCTTGCGCGCCTTGAACGTCATGCCTTTGCCTTGCCAACGGGCGCTGACGGCGTGGGCCCGGTTGTCACGCAACAGCACGCGGTCGACTTCGACATCGGTCATTACCGTGAGGTTGGGGCGCTGGCGAACCGGTTTGAGGAAGGCCTTGGCCGCGTTCCAGCGCACCCCGGCTTTCTGGTTGACCTGGAAATAGCCGCAGCCTTCGTTGTCGCCGCCGTTGAAGTCGTCGACGCTGGGGATACCGCTCTGCTCGGCGGCGGTGCGAAACGCATCGAGAATCGGCCATGACAGGCGCTGGCGTTCGACCCGCCATTCCCCGGCGGCGCCATGGAGCTCGGAGTCTCCGGCAAAGTGGTTTTCGCTCTGTCTGAACAACGGCAGCACGTCTTTCCAGGCCCAGCCAGGGTTGCCCTCGGCGGCCCAGCTATCGTAATCCGCGGCCTGGCCGCGCATGTAGATCATGCCGTTGATGGAGGAGCAGCCACCCAGCACCTTGCCCCGTGGGTAACTCAGTGCGCGCCCTTGCAAACCCGCTTGCGCCTCGGTCTTGAAGCACCAGTCGGTGCGCGGGTTGCCGATGCAGAACAGGTAGCCGACCGGGATGTGAATCCACGGATAGTTGTCGCGCCCGCCCGCTTCAAGCAACAACACCCGGTGCTGCGCGTTGGCGCTAAGCCGGTTGGCCAGCAGGCATCCGGCAGGGCCGGCGCCCACGATCACATAATCGTATTCATCGACGACAGGTTGCATTCGCGACCTCATTTTTGTTCTTGTGGGATGCATCCTAGTTGTTAGGTTTCGTCAAAAGAATGTTAGTTTTTGCGCAACCGCTGTGCGTTTTTAAACAGTCCTGCCTTCAGGCGTGTTCAAGGATGGCCCATGTTCGACTGGAATGACCTGCGCTACTTTCTGGAACTGCAACGCAGCGGCCGTTTGCTCACCGCCGCACGACGCCTGAACACCACCCATGCCACTGTGGCCCGGCACATCGAAGCCATCGAGAAAAGCCTGGGCACTGCGTTGTTTGTCCAGCATGCCCAGGGCTATGAACTGACCCCTGCGGGCGAATCGTTGCTCAAGCACGCCGAAGCCATGGAAAACGTGGCGCTACTGGCTCAGGAGGACATCACCCAGTCCAGCGCGCCCTTGGGCAAGATCCGCGTGGGGGTGACGGAAGGGCTGGGCATCATGTTTTTAGCCAGCCGCATGGAGGGTCTGTTCCAGCGCTATCCGGGGCTGGAGGTGGAGTTGGTGGCGGTGCCGCGTTTTGTCAGCATCCTCAACCGCGAAGTGGAAATCAGCATTCACCTCGAACGCCCGGTGGCCGACCTGCTGGTGACCCGCAAGCTCACCGACTACAGCCTGGCGCTCTACGCCAGCCAGGCCTACCTGGACCGCTCGCCACCGTTGCGCAGTCGCGAAGACCTGGCCCGCCATGCCTGGATCGGGTATGTCGACGACCTGCTGTTCAGCCAGGAACTGATGTTTCTCAACAGCTTTTGCCGCAACCCTCGGGTGGTGTTCCACAGCACCAGCGTCATCGCCCAGCAACAGGCTGCACGCTCGGGATTGGGGATTGCCGTACTGCCTTGCTACATGGCCAGCAGCGACCCGGCCCTGGTCCCTTTACTGCCCGATGAAACCCTCCGCCGCAGCTACTGGATCAGCACCCGCCGCGAGCTGCACAAATCCGTGCGCCTGCGGGTGCTCTGGGATTATGTGGTGCAGTTGTGCGAGCGCGAGCAGGGGCTGCTGCTGCCCTGATCGCCAATGTCCCTGGCCATCGATCATCCAGCGCTGGCCGCGCAAGTCCCCTTTTATGGCCCCCAATGACCTCAAGCCAACGCGCGGGCGTGCCTTAGTGTGAGTCTGTCTGACCCAACACAATAAAGGCGTGCTCATTGCGCCACCAAGAGGGGCCCCATGTCGGTACCAACGTCTTCAGCCTGGACTCACGCCGCGGCGATTCTTTCGCTTGGCGTATTGCTCGCCGGTTGCGGCGAAGAGGCCAAAACGAGCCCGCCCAGGGCCTTAACGAGTGTGCCTGCCGACGGAGCGCTGGCACAAATCTACGACAGCAGTTGCAAGCTCTGCCACGCCAACCCCGGTGCCGGAGCGCCCCTGACCGGCGACGCCAACGCCTGGGCGCCGCGAGTGGCCCAGGGCAGCGACACCCTGCTTGATCACACGATCAACGGCTACAACGGCATGCCGCCGATGGGGCTGTGCATGCACTGTTCCGAAGAGCAGTTCCTGGCCCTGATCGGCTTCATGTCCGGCCAGCCATTGCAATGACCAACAGGGGAACGACGGCATGACGATGGACTATTCACGGCGCCAGTGGCTGCAACGGGCCGCCGCTGTCGCGGCCTTCACGGCGCTGGGCAGCCAGGGCGCCCTGGCCGAGTTGATGCGCGCCCCGCGACTGATTCCGTGGCGCAATTGGTCCGGTGCGCAAAGTTGCCTGCCGGCAGCGCGTCTGGCTCCCAAGAATCTGGATGAACTGGTGCAAATCGTGGCCCGCGCCGAAGGGCGGATTCGTCCGGTGGGTTCAGGCCATTCCTTCAGCGCCCTGGTGCCCACGGACGGGACTTTGCTGTCGCTGAGTTTTTTCAGCGGTCTGCTGGATCACGATGTCGTCAGCCTGCAGGCCGAGTTCGGTGGCGGTACGCCCATGTCGCGCATGGGCCCGGCGCTCAAGGCCATTGGTCAGGCGCTACCGAACATGGCCGACGTGGATTACCAGACCCTGGCCGGGGCCATCGCCACCTCGACCCACGGCACCGGCAAGGCATTCGGTTCGTATTCGGCGCAGGTGGTCGGGCTGCAACTGGTGACGGCCGGCGGCGAGGTGCTTGATTGCGATGCCAACCGCCATCCCGAAGTGTTCAAGGCCGGGCGGGTGTCACTGGGTGCGCTGGGGCTGGTGACCCGTGTGCGTTTGCAGAACCGTCCTGCTTATCGGCTGCGCGAGCGCCAGTGGGTGGCGAAAACCGAAGAGTTGCTCGAGGACCTGGACACCAACACTCGGGACAACCAGCATTGGGAAATGCAGGTGGTCACCCATTCCGACTATGCGTTGTCGATTGCCTTGAACGAAACCACCGATCCGGCCACTGCACCGGTGAGCCCCGAGGAGGAGGGTGGCAACGAATTCGTCACCCTGATCGAAAAGCTCGACAAGTATGGCAGCGACTTTCCGACGATCCGGCGCACGTTGCTCAACAGCCTGCGACTGGTGGCCGACTTTGAGGATCGGGTTGGCGATTCCCACGACATCTACGCCAATGCGCGCACCGTGCGCTTCAACGAGATGGAGTATTCAGTGCCGGCTGAACACGGTCCGGCGTGCCTGCGGGAAATCCTCAAGCTGATCCGCGACAAAGACCTGCGCACCTGGTTTCCCATCGAATACCGCTACGTGAAGGCCGATGACATCGCCCTGAGCATGTTCGAAGGCCGCGACAGTTGCTCGATCTCCGTGCACCAGCATTACCAGATGGACCATCACAATTTCTTCGCCGCCATCGAGCCGGTCTTCTGGAAATACCAGGGGCGCCCGCATTGGGGAAAACTGCATTCCTTGAACGCCAGGACGCTCCAGGCGCTCTACCCACGCTGGAATGAGTTTGCCCAGGTGCGCCAGGCCCTGGACCCTGGCGGAAAATTCCTCAACGGGCATCTTTCAACGATTCTGGGAGCGAGCTGATGGGTTTCAATCGTCGAGGGTTCCTGGCTGGGACGGTGGGCGCCGGACTGTTGCTGACCGGCGTCGGTGCCTGGCTGCGACCGCGGGACCAGGGCGGGCCGTACAGCGATTATTTCCGCCAGTTGAACCGGGAACTCAAGGCCCACGGTCCCATGCGACCGGTGATGCTGATTGACCTGGACCGACTCGATCACAACATCGACGTGGTAATGGCCTCGGTCCGGCGCGCCGGCAAACAGCTGCGCTTGGTGGAGAAGTCCCTGCCATCGCCGGGGCTGTTGAACTACATTGGCCAGCGAGCCGAGACTCGACGGTTGATGTCGTTCCACCAACCGTTTCTCAACCACGATGCGTTGCAGTTTCCCACGGCTGATATTTTGCTGGGCAAACCTCTCCCAGTGCGCAGCGCCGCGTTGTTCTATGAGCTTCACAAAGGACCCTTCGATCCGTCACGCCAGTTGCAGTGGCTGCTGGACACACCTGAACGGCTTGAGCAATACCGGGCCCTGGCCCAGGGGCTTGGTACTCGCTTGCGGATCAATATCGAACTGGATGTAGGCCTGCACCGGGGCGGAGTAGCCGACGATGCCACGCTGGAGGCGATGCTCAAGCTGATCCGGGCGAACCCGACGCACTTGGAATTTGCCGGGTTCATGGGCTACGACCCGTTCGTGGGCATGGGCGTGCCCGAGCTGCTGGCAACCCCTCAGGAGCTGCTGGCGCGGGTCATGGCGATCTACACCGCACGGGTGGATTTCGTGCGTCTGCGCTACCCCGACCTCTGGCATCCTGGCCTGACCCTCAACACCGCCGGCAGCCCCAGCTATCGCTTGCACGAACGGGAGAAACTGAGCAGTGAAGTCTCGGTGGGCACGGCCATGCTCAAACCCAGCCACTACGACCTGCCATCGTTGAGCGAGCACGTTCCGGCGGCCTACATCGCCACGCCGGTCTTGAAGCGCACCGGCCCGGTCAACATCCCCGCGCTGGACGACAAGTCGCGGATTTTTTCCTGGTGGGACGTGAACCAGCGCGGGACTTTTTTCATCTACGGCGGCAACTGGATGGCCGATCTCGAATCACCCCCGGGCTTGAAGCACAACGACCTCTACGGTCGCAGCTCCAATCAGGAAATGGTCAACGGTTCTGAAACGGTGGGGCTGGCGGTGGAGGACCAGGTGTTCCTGCGACCGACCCAGAGCGAGTCGGTGCTGTTGCAGTTCGGTGATCTGCTGGCCGTGCGCGGAGGGCGGATAGTCGAGATGTGGCCGGTCTATAGCTGACCACGGATCCTGTGGGAGCGAGCCTGCTCGCGATGACGGCGGTACATTCAGCATCAATGTAGGCCGATCCACCGCTATCGCGAGCAGGCTCGCTCCCACAAGGGATTGCTGGTGAGCCTGCCGGAACCGAATAGAGCGTTCACAACGCAAACGGAATACTGATCTTGGCCCAGAGCATTTCGCCTTCGGGGCGGTTCTCTACGTTGAACTCCTTGGCCCAGCGGATCTCGGCGCTGGCGTATTTGAGAAAGGTCAGGTGCAGCGCCGGACCGATGGCGAACACCTGGCCGCGCACGCCGTCATCCACGTCCTGACCGGCGAACTGCACGGTGCGGCCGTATTGTTTGTCGTCGGTGGTCTGCTTGAGGTAGTAACCGTTGAGCCCCAGCATCACGTTGTCCGTCAGCCGGTAACTGGCGGAGTAATCGAAGTGAAAAATCTGCCCTGAGCGGTAGTCGGTGTCCTTGTTCTCGCGATTGAAACTGTAAGTGCTTTTCATCGACACCTCGGTGTTTTCCGTGGGCAACCAGGTGAAGGAAAACAGCGGCTTGTAGGTGTAGAAATTGGTGCTGGTGTTGGCCAGGCGGTCGGTGCTGTATTCGCCGGTCGGCACGGTGATTTCCAGTGCGGCGGCCAGGGTCAGGTTTTTGCCCATGTCCCACAGCACGATGGGCGAAATGGTGGTATCGCCCATGCCTTCGCGAGTGTCCTGCAGGCCGACCACCGAGATTTCCTGTTTGATCCAGGGCTGGCCAACGTAGATACCCAGGCGTCCACCGGCCACCCGCAAAGGGCTCAGATAATCGATCCGGGGGACCACCGCCGTGGATTCGATTTCGACATCCGGGACTTCGCCGCCCAACGAACTGATGTTGAATTTCCTGGCCTTGTAATGGTTGTAGTAGAGGTTGAACGCAAACATGTGGTCAGGAAGGTTGTCGACGTCCAGCGGCAACACGAAGAAACCGTCGGTGCCGGTGCCGATGTTATCGACTCCGGTTTCGGTGGCCAGGGCCGGCAGGGCACAGGCCAGGCCGAGGGTCAGTTGCAAGGCGAATGTCGTGCGGGTCGGGTTCATGCGGGGGCTCATTATTATTGTTGGAAATGCACCAAAGGTCCGAGCCATACAAATAAGCCGTTCGCCGCCGACAGGGCAGGGTATTGGCGGCCACACAGGGGACATGGGCGGCCAGATTTTTGTGCCCCTCTATACGCTGGGTCATGCTAACGTTTATGAAACAACCGGTTACAAAGACGCCGCCTAACGTACCCCGGAACCCGCCCATGCAGATGAAAGTCATCGACCCGACCTATGAACTGGCGCTGGTGTCGCCGTTTCTTTTGCAAACCTTGGCCGACGTGGTGGCAGACCAGGGTTTCGATGCCGCCAGCCTGTGTCGCGGCCTTGGTTTCGGGCTCGACGATCTGCAGGATCCTGCCCAGCGGATTTCCTATCGTCAGGCCGTGGTCATGATCCAGCGGGCGCTCAAGCTGTTGCCTGATCGGGGCCTGGGCTTGTGGGTTGGCGATCGCAATGTATTGGGTACCCTGGGCCTGCTGGGCCACGTGTTGTCGCTGTGCGAAACCCTGCGCGATGTCTTTGCCCTGGGGATTCGGTATCAACACACCACCGGCGGTATCGCAGTCTCGAGTGTTGAAGAGGCCAGTGACCGGATCATGGTCGAGGCGACTTGCCGCCTGCCTTTTGCCGAGGTCCAGGTCTTTGCGGTCGAAGAGTTTTTCGCCAGCCTGATGGTGTACGGCAGGGCGTTGGCAGGGCCTGACTTCAGGCCCCAGGCCGTGGAGTTCATGCACGCTGCGCCGTCTTATGCCCAGGAATACCAAAGGGTCCTGGGGCCGGATGTGCGTTTCGGTTGTCGTCACAATCGCATGCTGATCGATGCCTGCTGGCTCGGCGTACGCCTGCCCAACCATCACCCGCTGGCCTTGCGTCAGGCCCTGGCCTTGCTGGAACAGGAGGCCACTGAGGTCCATCGCAAGATCGATCTGATCCAGGCGGTGGAGCGGGCGATTGCCCGGGACCTGACCCGTGGCAGCCACATCGAGAAAATCGCCAGCGACCTCAACATGAGCAGCCGCACCCTGCGCCGACGCTTGACCGAGCACAACCTGACCTTCGAAGCCTTGCTGGAACAGGTGCGTCGTGGCCGGACCCTGAACCTGCTGGCCAACCCCGACTGGTCCATCGAGCGCATCACCGAAGAGGTCGGCTACAGCGATGTGCGCAGTTTCCGCCGGGCGTTCCGGCGCTGGACCGGGATGAGCCCGAGCGCGTTTCGGACCGAGGGGTCGACACCGGCTTAGCCGGGACGGTCAATGGTCGGCTCCCTGTGGTTGACTGACTGGCGGTGCTTGTCAGAAAAAACCGACAAGAGTACAAATGTACTCCATGACGACTCTCACCCCCCGCCGTACCGCCATCCTGACCTTCATCCGCGAACGCATCGCCGAGCAGGGCCAGCCCCCCAGCCTCGCTGAAATCAGCGAGGCGTTCGGTTTCGCCTCCCGCAGCGTGGCGCGCAAGCATGTGCTGGCGTTGACCGAAGCCGGTTTCATCGAAGTCAATCCGCACCAGGCCCGGGGTATTCGCTTGCTGAACCAGCCGCCGCGTCCCGAGCTGCTGGACGTACCGGTGCTGGGGCGGGTGGCCGCCGGCCTGCCGATCGGTGCGGATGCCGAGGTCCACAGTCGCCTGATGCTTGACCCGGCGATGTTCACCAAGGCGCCAGATTACCTGCTACGGGTCCAGGGGGACTCGATGATCGAGGATGGCATTCTCGACGGCGACCTGGTGGGCGTGCAGCGTACGCCCCAGGCCTCCAACGGCCAGATCGTCGTGGCGCGCCTGGACGGTGAAGTCACCATCAAGCGCTTCGAGCGAATCGGCGAGCGGATACGTTTGCTGCCGCGCAACCCGGCCTACCAGCCGATCATTGTCGAAGCCGACCAGGACTTGGCCATCGAAGGCGTGTTCTGTGGCTTGCTGAGGCAAGGCTGATGGGCGCTGTCGTTGCGCTGGACACGCTGTTCAACGGTGGCCAGGTCTGGAAGGGCCGGCCCGCGCCCCCGGCTGCCAGCCCGCAGCCCACCGGTCATGCGGCCCTGGACGCGGCGTTGCCCAGCGGTGGCTGGCCGGAAGCGGCGTTGACGGAACTGCTGGTCGCCGCGCCGGGCGTGGGCGAGTTGCAACTGGTCTGGCCAACCTTGGCGCGACTGACGGCGGCGGGGGAGCGGATCGTGCTGGTGGCGCCGCCATTCGTGCCCTATCCGCAGGCCTGGCAGAACGCTGGGGTGGACCTGCGCCAGTTGTCAGTGATCCGGGCCGATGAGCGCGATGCCTTGTGGGCCGCCGAACAATGCCTGCGTTCGGGCAGTTGTGGCGCGGTGCTGTGCTGGCCCCGCCAGGCTGATGATCGCGCCCTGCGCCGCTTGCAAGTGGCGGCGGAAACCGGCCAGACCCTGGCGTTCGCCTGGCGCTCGATTCAGGAAGCCATCAACCCCTCGCCGGCGGCCCTGCGCATCGCCATCGATGGCCGGCCAGGGCAATTGCGAGTGCTCAAGTGCCGGGGCGGGCTGGCCCGTTCGACGCCGATTGCCTTCGCCACGCTCAGCACACCGACCGAGCATTGAGGTTGCGATGCGCTGGGTCTGCATACTCTTCCCGCAACTGGCGCTGGACGCCGCGCTGCGTCAGCGTCCCGATCCCGACGAGCCCTTGGCGCTGTTGACCGGTCCGGCCCAGCGCCGGGTCCTGCAAGCGGTCAATGACCCGGCACGGGCCCTGGGTTTGCGCCCCGGCCAGACCATGACGGCCGCCCAGGCCCTGAGCAAAGGCTTTGCCACGGCCGAATACGATGCGGCGCAGATCGAACACTGGCAACAGTTCCTGGCGGCCTGGGCCTACCGTTTCAGCTCCCAGGTCAGCGTGCATTACCCGCGCACGGTGGTGTTCGAGATCGAGTCGAGCCTGGGCCTGTTCGGCCCCTGGCCGGTGTTCGAGAAGCGCCTGCGGGCCGAGCTGACGCAACTGGGATTCCGGCATCGCATTGTCGCCGCCCCCAACCCGGTGGCGGCGCGGGTGTTGGCCAATGCCTACGACGCCCTGGTGGTGCCCGATATTGAAACCCTGCAAGCCTGCCTGGGGCAGATGCCGGTGGAGCGTATCGGCCTGGAACCCGACGTCGCCACGGCACTGTCACGCATGGGGCTGCGCCAGTTGAGCCAGGTCCAGGCCTTGCCCCGACACACCCTGGCGCGGCGTTTTGAGGCCCAGGTGCTCAAGCATCTTGACGCGCTGACGGGCAGCCGCACCCTGGCGCTGTCGTTTTACCTGCCGCCGGACCGTTTCGATGTGCGCATCGAGCTCAATTACGACGTGCAATCCCACCAGGCGTTGTTGTTTCCGTTGCGCCGGTTGACCGGTGATCTCTCGGCTTTCCTGTGCGGTCGCGACAGCGGCGTGCAACGCTTTGACCTGCACCTGGAACACGCCGGGTTGCCGGACACGCTGATCAAGGTCGGCTTGCTCAGCGCCGAGCGGGATCCTGCGATGCTTTTCGAACTGGCCCGTGGTCGGCTGGAACAGGTGCAGGTCGAGGCACCGGTACGTGGCTTTCGTTTGTGTGCCGAAGACCTGCCCAGTTTCGTGCCCCAACGCCTGGAGCTGTTCGACGAGCGTCCTCAACAGTCCTTGCCTTGGGAGCAATTGCGCGAGCGGCTGCGGGCCCGGTTGGGGGACGACGCAGTGCAGGGCCTGGGGTTTCGCGATGACCATCGGCCTGAATGTGCCTGGCAGATGACCTCTCAGCGCCAGCCCCAGGCATGTCCGGTGCGCGAGGGCGTCCGGCGTCCCGGCTGGCTGCTGGACGAACCCCAGGCCTTGCAGGAGAGCCAGGCGCGAATCCTCATGGGCCCGGAGCGCATCGAGTCCGGCTGGTGGGACGGCGCCGACGTGCGCCGTGATTACTATCTGATCGAAACCCGCGCGGGCCAACGGGGCTGGGCCTATCGACCGGTGGGCGAGGGTGGCCCGCTGTGGCTGCAGGGCTGGTTCGCATGAACATCGAATATGCCGAGCTGCATTGCCTGTCGAACTTCAGTTTCCAGCGCGGTGCCTCCAGCGCCCTGGAGCTGTGCCGTCGTGCGCAACAACAAGGTTACAAGGCCCTGGCAATCACCGATGAGTGCACCCTGGCCGGGATTGTCCGGGCCTGGCAGGCTGCCCGGGAGCTGGACCTGCACTTGATCGTCGGCAGTGAGATCCAGATCGAGAACGGTCCGAAACTGGTGCTGCTGGTGGAAAATCTGCAAGGCTATCAAGCCTTGTGCCGGCTGATCACCCGCGCCCGCCGCCGCAGCGAGAAAGGTCGCTATCGCATCGTGCGAGAAGACTTCGACGAGCCCTTGCTGGGGTTGCTGGCGTTGTGGGTGCCCGGTGACAACGATTCCGAAGAGCAGGGGCGCTGGTTGCGGAAGATATTCGCCGAGCGCTTGTGGCTGTCGGTCCAGTTGCATTGCGGGCAGGACGACCGGCGTCGGCTGGCGGACTTGCTGGCGCTGGCCGAGCGTTTGGACCTTCCGGCCGTGGCCACGGGAGACGTGCACATGCATGTGCGCGGCCGGCGCGCCCTGCAGGACACCATGACCGCCATTCGACACCACGTCACGGTGGCCGAGGCCGGCCAGCGCCTGCACCCCAACGGCGAGCGCCACCTGCGCAGTCTCCCGGCCCTGGCCGAAATCTACCCGCGCGCCTTGCTCGACGAAACGTTGAACATCGCCCGGCGCTGTACGTTCGACCTTGGCCAACTGCGTTATCAATACCCCCGTGAACTGGTGCCTGAGGGGCATGATCCAGCGTCCTGGCTGCGGGAATTGACCGAACGCGGTATGCGCGAGCGATGGGCCAAAGGTGTGGAAGACAAAGTACGGGTACAAATCGATAAAGAACTGACTCTGATCGCCGATCTGGGCTACGACAGCTATTTCCTCACCGTGCAGGACATCGTCAGCTTCGCCCGCAGCCGCAATATTCTTTGTCAGGGGCGTGGCTCGGCGGCCAACTCGGCGGTGTGCTACGCCTTGGGGATCACCGAAATCGACCCGAGCCAGACCAGCATGCTGTTCGAGCGATTCCTGTCCCGGGAGCGCAACGAGCCGCCGGACATCGACGTCGATTTTGAACACGAGCGTCGCGAAGAAGTGCTGCAGTACGTGTTCCAGCGCTATGGCCGCCATCGTGCGGCATTGACTGCGGTGGTCAGCAGCTACCACGGTGCCGGCGCGGTGCGGGACGTCGCCAAGGCCTTGGGCTTGCCGCCGGATCAGGTCAACGCGCTGGCCGACTGTTGTGGGCGCTGGAGTGACGAGGCGCCGCCAGTGGATCGCCTGCGCGAAGGTGGCTTCGACCCGGACAGCCCGGTGTTGCGCCGGGTCCTGAGCCTGACCCAACAACTGATCGGTTTTCCCCGGCATCTGTCCCAGCACCCTGGCGGCTTCGTGATCTCCGAACAGCCTCTGGACACTCTGGTGCCGGTGGAGAACGCCGCTATGGCCGAGCGCACCATCATCCAGTGGGACAAGGACGACCTGGACGCGGTCGGGTTGCTCAAGGTGGATATCCTGGCCTTGGGCATGCTCAGCGCAATTCGTCGCTGTTTTGATCTGATCGCGCAGTACCGCGGCCAGCACTACACCTTGGCGACGTTGCCCAAGGACGACGCGGCCACTTACGAGATGATCACCCGCGCCGACACCATTGGCGTGTTCCAGATCGAGTCGCGCGCACAGATGGCGATGTTGCCTCGGCTCAAACCCGAGTCCTTTTATGACCTGGTTATTGAAGTGGCCATCGTGCGACCGGGGCCGATCCAAGGCGGGATGGTGCACCCGTATCTGCGGCGTAAAAACAAGGAAGAAGCGGTGACTTACCCCTCCAAAGCGTTGGAAGAAGTGCTCAAGCGCACCTTGGGCGTGCCCCTGTTTCAGGAGCAGGTCATGCAGATCGCCATCGTTGCGGCGGATTACAGCCCCGGCGAAGCTGACCAGCTGCGTCGTTCCATGGCGGCCTGGAAACGTCACGGCGGCCTGGAACCGCATCGGGAACGCCTGGCGGCGGGGATGGCGAAAAACGGCTACACAGCCGAATTCGCCGCGCAGATCTTTGAACAGATCAAGGGCTTCGGCAATTACGGTTTTCCCGAGTCCCATGCCGCCAGCTTCGCCTTGCTGACCTACGCCAGCAGTTGGCTCAAATGCCATGAACCGGCGGCGTTCGCCTGTGCCCTGATCAACAGCTGGCCCATGGGGTTCTACAGCCCGGACCAGATTCTGCAGGATGCCCGCCGGCATCAGTTGCAGATCCGCCCGGTGGACGTGCGCGCCAGTGACTGGGATTGCAGCCTCGAACCCATGGAAGGCCGACAACCGGCGCTTCGCCTGGGGTTGCGCATGATCAAGGGCTTTCGCCAAGAGGATGCCCATCGCATCGAAGCGGCCCGCCGGCATCGGCCCTTCAGTGACGTGGCCGACCTTGGCGAGCGCGCGCAACTCGATGCCCGGGCCCAGGCGCAACTGGCCGACGCCGGTGCCTTGCGGGGCTTGACCGGTGATCGTCATCGCGCTCGCTGGGAGGTGGCCGGGGTACAGAAACAGCTGGGCTTGTTCGCCGGTTTGCCCAGCCAGGAAGAACCGCCCGTGGACCTGCCAAAACCTACGGTGGGGGAGAATCTGTTCGCCGATTACGCCAGCGTCGGTACGACACTGGGCCCCCATCCACTGGCTTTGCTGCGCCCCGAACTGCGCGCCCGGCGCTGTCGCAGCTCGCGGGAGCTGCAGGATGTGGAGCATGGCCGCAACGTCAGCGTCGCCGGGCTGGTCACCGGCCGCCAACGGCCAGGTACGGCCAGCGGCGTGACTTTTGTCACCCTGGAGGATGAGTTTGGCAACCTCAACGTGGTGGTCTGGCGCGATCTGGCCGAGCGCCAACGCAAAGCGTTGGTGGGTTCGCAATTGCTCAGGGTCGACGGGCGTTGGGAAAGTGTCGGTGAGGTTCGTCACCTGATCGCCGGCCGCCTGAGCGACCTGACCGAGTTGCTGGCGGGTATCCAGGTGCATAGCCGCGATTTCCGCTGAACCCAGCTGCCACCCAGCAAGCATGTTCCCAGTCTGGACAGGTTTGCATCATGACCTGCCCATGAAACCAAACGCCAGCGCAGCGCTCGAAGCTCTGAGCACAAGGGACTTGTGGTATGCCGATTCCCTGCTGGCATTTTCGAGGTTCAGAATCGACTCATGCAGTTCTTATCCCAGAATCATGGATGCCCCGGTTGGGGCGGTGAAATGGCCGGGCGTATCCGGTCGTTCGATTGGAGCCAGACCGAACTGGGCGCCATCGAGCACTGGTCCGCCAGTCTGCGCAGCGCAGTCCAGGTGCTGCTGGCGTCGCCTTTGCCGATGGTCATGTTGTGGGGCCGTCAGGGCTTCATGATCTACAACGATGCTTATGCCGAGTTCGCCGGCGGGCGCCATCCGTACCTGCTGGGCTGCGCGGTAGAGTTGGGCTGGCCGGAAGTGGCCGAATTCAATCGTCACGTACTGGATGTCTGCCTGGCCGGTGGCACCTTGTCCTATCGCAGCAAAGAGCTGGTACTGCTACGCAATGGCAAGCCCGAAGATGTCTGGATGGACCTTTATTACAGCCCGGTGCCCGACGATGATCAGTCTCCGGGCGGCGTTTTGGCGATCGTCGTGGAAACCACCGAGCTTGTGCTGACCGAGCGTGCCCGCCAGGAGGCCGAACGCAGCTACCGCGCCGTCAACGAGCGCATTCAGTTGGCCCTCTCGGCCGGGCCACTGCTGGGGTCGTTTGTCTGGGATATCCAGAACGACACACTTTCCGGCGATGAGCGTTTTTCCCGCACGTTCAATTACCCGCCAGACACGCCTCTGGATGCACTGCCTGTCGAGATTGCCCGCCAGAACATCCACCCCGATGACCTGGAGGAGGTGAACCGGCGGGTCGAACTGACCTTGCGTACCGGAACCCCCTACAACGCTGAGTATCGGGTGCGTCGACTCGGCGGTGATTACCTGTGGGTGCTGGCCAGCGGCCGATGTGAATTCGATACGTTGGGCCGGCCGTTGCGTTTCCCCGGTGTGCTGATTGATATCAACGAACGCAAGGCGGCTGAAGCATCGCTGCTCAAGTTCACCCGTGATCTGGAGCAGCGTGTCGCCGAGGAAGTGCATGCGCGGTTGACGGCCGAAGAGCAGTTGCGCCAGTCGCAGAAACTCGAAGCCATTGGCGGACTCACCGGCGGTGTGGCTCATGACTTCAACAACTTGCTGCAGGTGATCGCCGGCAACCTGCACCTGTTGGCTCGCCACGAACCGCACAACGCCAATGTGCAGCGGCGGGTCAGTGCCTCCATCGAAGCGGTGGAACGGGGCGCCAAACTGTCCTCGCAATTGCTGGCGTTTGCCCGCCGCCAACCGTTGTCACCGGCGGTCTACAACCCACGACGAATCTTCGACGGTCTGGGCGAATTGTTGCAGCGGGCCTTGGGCGAAACCATCCAGATCGAAGTGACCTTGCCCGCCGAGCCCTGGTGCATCCACGTCGATCGCAATCAGCTTGAAAACGCTTTGCTGAACCTGGCGATCAATGCCCGCGATGCCATGTGTGGTGAGGGCACCATCGGCCTGATCGGCGAAAACATCGTGCTCGACGAATCGTCCTGCGCCGGTAAAGACATTCCGGCCGGTGACTATGTGCGCCTGTCGGTGATCGACCGCGGCGCGGGCATGCCACCCGATGTCCTGGACCATGTGTTCGAGCCGTTTTTCACCACCAAGACTGACGGCCAGGGCACCGGGCTTGGGTTGAGCATGGTGTTCGGGTTCGTCAAGCAAAGTGGCGGGCATATCGAGATTACCAGTGACGTGGGAGAGGGCACGCGAGCGCAGATGTATTTCCCCCGCAGTCGGCAACCTGAAACAGGTGAAGAGGCGCCCCACGGCCCGCTTCTGGCCGGTGGGCAAGAGACGATTCTGGTGGTGGAAGATAACGAAGAGGTGCGTAGCGCCTCGGTGGAGCTGCTGGAGCAGTCCGGTTATCGAACCCTCACGGCCGCCAACGCTGATGCGGCCATGGCGCTTTTGCTCGAAGGTGCCTCGGTGGATCTGATTTTTACCGATGTGGTCATGCCTGGCCTGATCAAGAGCTCTGACCTGGCGGCCTGGGCCAGGGTACAGACTCCGCCTATGCCCATACTGTTCACCTCGGGCCACACTCGGGACATCATTTCCCGCAACCACCAATTGAGCCCCGATACCCATCTGCTGAGCAAACCTTACGGCCCGGATGCCTTGATCACCATGGTGAGGACTGTGTTGGGCAGTTGATCGCGGCGCGCTAAACAAATGGAACCGAAGCCGCCATGCCACCTTCAAATGACCATGACCGGTCATCAATCCGGCCTGTCATGAATGAGGTGCCTATGAACCAAGATCCTGCAAACACCCAGCAACAAGGCCAGACGCAGGCCCCGTCACCGCGCAATGATCCGGCTATCGATCCTCAGGTTCCGACCGAGCCCGCGGGCACCCAGCCTGTCAGCCCGGCTGGGGCAGGCCAAGCCCAAAGCGCCGACAGCGAAGTCGATCAGAAGAATCACCACCAGGACAACGACAACACCTTCAGCCCTGGCTTCAAGCCTGACCCGGACCGCCCGGAATCCGGTGAGAGCACTGATGCCGATATCGATACGGATGGCGGTTAGCCAATGAGCCCTGCTTCTTTTCTTGAAGCTGGGCTTTCGGATTTCACGACGCCGTTGGGTGGCTGGCGCATCTATTGAGTGGATGAGTGAGGCGACAGGTCCATCCGATACCCAGCCCCCGGCTTGCCTTCATGTAATGCCGACTGGATTTTTTCATACAATGCATTGGCCTCGGCAGTCGTGATTGACCGCGAGCAATCCCGCAATACGACGCGCAACAGAGCATTTTCCTGGCCGGGTAACAGCCCGAGTCGCTCGATGGCTTGTGGTGGTAATTCAGACGAAGTCCAACGACCTTTGACTTGCATCTCCTCAATCCAACCAGAGCAGTCGCCAGCCGCCTGGAGCATTTTCTCAGTCAGTACTTCCTCACTCAAACCCGGAGTCACGGCCACTGAAATGTCCCGAGTAATTGAAGGCAAACGCGAAACCGTACTCCAAGGACGTAAATCTTGCATCTGGGCCTGAACTCGCTCATTAGGGTCACGCAACAGGCGAATATCCGGGATTCCCTTTCGTAGCATAGTCAACCGGTCCAGCCCCATCCCCAACGCCAGACCGCCATGACGCTGCGCATCGATTCCCAGCCGTTGCAATAACGAAGTGGCAATAAGCCCACACTCCAGCACTTCGACAGCAGAACCATCGTTTATCACATTCACCTCAATGCCACCTTCGGTGTAATGATGCGGACTGTCGCTGTAAACCCAAGGTTTATCGGGGACGGCGACCCCAAGGATATCGCCGACCAAGCGCAAAAGGTGTCCGCGCGCCGAGAGCTCGGGTTCACCCAGCACCCATATGTCCATCTGATGTGGCTCGGCGCAGTGCCAACGATCACGACTGTCGCGGCGGAACGTGATGCCCGGAGCGGCCAGCAAAATGACCTCTCCAGGCTTGCGTTCCTGAGCCGAACGTTGCAGCACAATTGGAATCTGGCTAGTGGTTTGTGTTCGCAACAGTGAATGTTCGTCTATCCACCGGGTGTGTTCGCTGCCTAGAGTGATTTCTGCCGGGTCATAACCGAGCAGTCCGTAGTTCTCTTCGGCGGATACGATTCGTGGGCCGGTCTGTATTAGAGCCTGCGGCCACCCAGCACTGACCAGCCCTTCAATTATTTCGTTCATGATCAGGCGGACTGCATGTGCGGGCGAGTGCGCCTCAGTCAGATCTGTAATGGATAACGCCTGCTGAAGTGCGACGTCAGTCAGGTATTTCTTGGTAACACCCATTATTGGCCCCTTTGAATCAGTGTTTGCTACGGCTTGAACAGTCGGAGGAAAAACCTATCAACACTAGACCAAACAAACAACTTAATAAGGCGGATTTTGGTGTTTTCAGAACTCAGCTACAGATGCTTCCTACATAAATAATCTATTTTTATTGTCTGCTATTCTCAGTAGAAGTATTGGTTCTAAAAAGCGATCAAAAAATCATTTAAATATCAGCATGGAATTTGAGCTAATACGACCACCCCCTTGAGCCGCAAGGGGGAAAATAAGGTAAAGGTGAAATCATGAAGAAGCAGAAAGTAATTCAGGAAAAACTTAATCGTACTACCTCAGGTCCAGAAAATTTTGGGTGGGCTCCATTGGCTTGGGCCTATATGGGTGATTGATATCGTTTGATTCAGAAGGGTGGCATGGATCAGCCACCCTTTTTCATAAGGAGCTACTTTATGTCGTCCATGACAAATATCCATACACTTTTTGGCGCTGAGGAATTCTGGGTTGTCGCCGATTCAGAGCAATTTCTTAACAAGTGTTCTAATTAAGGGCTAAAAACTGCGCATATCACCAAGGTCGAAGCTCTGCCTCGCAATAGCATAATTTTCTCCTTCAGCAACAGTGCCGCCAAACTCACATTAGAGATTGCGCAAGCCACACCCAGAAAGAGAAGTGTTTTTTGTGCTGCACAAGTTTTCGAGCTCTCCCTGAGTTGTGCAAGTTATAGTCTGAATTTGTTGCTAAATAGCGATTTCAAGAAGGCGCTGAAAAAACAGCGCGCCGTATTAAATATGCTTAATTCTTATGATTTGTTTTCAGTTACAGGCAACGGTTCTTGCGGGCGCGTTACTCTATTGCCCAAGGCAGAGCCTTATGCGCTGATTGCCGAGGATGTCTCTGGCGATTTCATACATTCCGTCGCCGAATTTTTCGAAGTTCATTATGCTCACATGAAGCCTCAAGAACCCTGCCCATTTTTTTTTAGTGGGGAGCTAAATATTTCTGGAATTCTGACTGTCCTGAGAAAGCCTAATCCGATGTTGCCCGAAGATATGAAAATGAAACTTCAGCAGCTATCTGATACCCTTTCTGAGAACGGAGGATTGCTGACTGTCGTGGAGAATAAGGTAACGTCTCTACGAACTGGTAATGGTGAATATATAGAAGTCTTGAAAATGGCCGCAGGAACTCGAGGTCTCGAATTAACCGAATTCGCCATCGGTGTCAACGATGAAATAGCGCCTCTTATAGATTACAAGATGAACTCGCAATTGAATGAGGGTGTCGGCGGTGTTCACTTGGCTATCGGAGATGGCTCTAGTGGTTATCACATTGATTTTCTTAGCCCAGCGGCCAATGTCAGCCCCATAACTCAATAACCTTAATAACGGCGTATGGCAAAGAGAGCAACTCCTCACTGGGGCAGGACTAATGCTCTCTTTTTGGTGAAGTAAAATATCAAGGGGGCGCTTCTCGAAGTTGCTCAGAGGCATTTCGGTATGCTGAGAGGTCCTCACGTTTGAAACCAAGAATGCCCTGCCAGATTAAACCAGCAGGGCTTCTCGGTCAGGCTGATGATCTCGTTAAACCCTACGTTATGATCGGGCTTTTTTTACATTCTCTGCTATTTACTTGGATGAGCGGCCTGGAGTTTCTTGGCCATTTCCAGATGTTTTTCCAAGTCTGGAAGCATTTTTTGCGCGAACGCCTTCAGCTCGGTGTTGCCGGGCTTCTTGTCGTCAGTGACGGTCTCGGCTTCTTTCTTGAACAGGGCAATGGTTTCTTCGTGGGCCATCACCTGGTTGTTGGCGTAGGCCGCATCAAACGATTCCTCGCGTATATCGAGAATCTTGGCCTTGGCCTTTTTCACCAGCGTGGTTTCGTCCGGCACTTCGATATCGTGTTTTTTCGCCAGCGAGATCAACTCCTCGTTGGCTTTGGTGTGGTCGGAAATCATCATGTTGGCGAATTCCTTGACGTCCGCCGAACTGCTTTTTTCCAGGGCCAGTTTGCTGGTTTCGATTTCCGCGATACCACCGGCCGCCGCGTTGTCGACGAAGTCGCTGGAAGTCGCGGCCCAAGCCATTCCCATACTGGTGCTCAAGGCAACTGCCAGGCCGAGTTGACGCAGGTTGAATCCGTCCATAGGTAAGTCTCCACACAGGTTGTACAAGGGACTTGTGTCGTCCTGTTCAATGGAGAGCGGCGGGCGGACAAAGGTTTGATTGCAAAGCGGTGCGGTACGACGAACGGTCACCGCTGGTCGGATTGGCGGTCGACAGAACCCCGTCGGCGAGGCCATTCTGATAGTCGACGAGCGCCGTAGAAGGCGTTAGCCATCGTTCTACCAAAGGAGGTGTTCCATGCCGGTGATCCACGATTTGTGCCAGGATCTCAACTGCACAAAAGACGACATCCAGCAAAAGCGCAGCGAGAATCCCAGGCTCGACTCGTTACTTCTCAAGTATTCCCAAATAGATGCCGAAGTGGTCGACGCCGAGAAACCGTCCTCCGCGGCACTGTCCGATGTTGCCCTGAAGACGCTCAAGGAGAAACGTTTGCAGGTCAAGGACGAAATCGCGCAGTACTTGCAGGGATAGTCCTAGGGCCGGGCTGTCGGTGAGGAGCCCTCTGCTTGCAGGAGGGCTTTTTTCGGCAGACTCGTCAGGTCAGCGGGTCCCAGCGCTGGGACCAGTCGCTGCCGGTCGTGACGATCTGGCGCAGCACTTCGAACGCTTGCTGCAACGCCGCCGAATCCCGATCCCTGGAGTACACGAGGTAAGTCGGGTAGTTGAATTCCGGCGCCTTGGGCACCCGCTCCAGGATGCCGCTGTCCAGATAGCTCTGCACCACTCGGGTCCGGAAGTAGCCGCTGCCGCCGTTCTCCAGAATGTACTGCAGGGCCAGGGGGCCGAGGTTGAACGTCACGGCCGCCTTGGCCTTGTCCGGCAGCGCAGTGTCGTGTTGACGACGGAAGTCGGCACTCCAGTCGATGTACACGTAGGGCTCGGGACGGGTCGCCAGGCGCACCAGGATCAGTTTCTCTTCCAGTAACTGTTCCACTTGCAGCCTCGGCCAGTATTCGGGCTGATACACCACGGCGGCATCCAGCAGGCCCAGTTCCAGTTGTTGCAGCAGTTTTTCGCCATCGCGGATGTCCATGCGCAGGGCATGGCCGGGGATTTTATGGCGCAGTTCCTCGGCCCAGGCGAGCATCAAGGGGTTGCATAGACTGACCTCGCCACCGAGGTGCAAAACGTTGCGAAAGCCTTCGGGCAAGGGCAGGTCCCGGCGGGCCGCTTCCCAGGTCTGCACCAGTTGATTGGCATACACCACGAAGGTTTCACCGTCGGCAGTCAGGCGCGCGCCGGCACGGTTGCGCACAAACAGCACGCAGCCAAGCTGGCTTTCAAGCTTCTGGACTCGCGCCGTGATAGCCGTCTGGGTGACGTGCAGCTTGTCGGCCGCGGCGGCGAGGCTGCCGTGGCGGACGATTTCCAGAAAGGTGCGGGCGAGGTCGATGTCCATGGTCAGGCCGATGCGGGGAAAGCGGGGATTGTACGATACCTGCGAACTACCGCAGGGTCCTTTGCTGAATGTACCGGCGCTATCGCGAGCAGGCTCGCTCCCTCAATTGCTCCGGGTGATGAGGATTGAGCGTCGCTCCAGATCCCTTGTGGGAGCGAGCCTGCTCGCGATAGCGATGGACCGGCCAGTGGAAATGCTCAAGTAAAAACACAAATCCCGCCACAGAGGCGGGATTCGTTTGCAGCCAGGGCACCCGTAGAAAGGGCAAGCAGACTCAGGCCGGGAACAATTCGGACAGCTTCATCGACAGCATCATGTCGCCTTCGACGCGCAGCTTGCCGCCCATGAACGCTTGCATGCCGTCGGTATCGCCGCTGACGATGCCCTTGAGGGTTTCGCTGTCCATGATCAGCGTGCAGTTGGCGTTCTCATTTTCGCCTTCTTGCAGCTCACAGGTGCCATCCTTGACGATCAGGGCGTAGTGCTTGTCTTCGTCAGTGATGTTGAAACCAAATATCAAGTCCAGGCCGGTAGCGGCGTCTGGGTTGAACTTGGCTTTCATGGCTTGTACGGCATCGGCTACGGAGGTCATGGTTTCGATCCTTATTTGGGTTATACAGCAAGGGTCTACAGTGATCCGGACTCAGCGAAAGGTGATGAGGTCCGGGGCCTTCAGCAGTTGCAGGTGGGCATGACTGTTGAAGGAAGCCAGGGCCACCTCGCGGCCCCTGAATTTCAGGTGGTTGAGCGAGGTGTTGACGATTTGCCAGTTCAGTTCGAAGGCCTGCCGCGCAGGCATCTGGGTGATCAGGTGGAGCAGGGCGGTGATGGTCCCGCCGGAAGTGAACACGGCGATTTTCTGGGAATTGTCGGCCTGCTCCAGAATGCGCTGCAGGCCGGCCTGCACGCGTTCGACGAAACCCAACCAGCTTTCCAGTTCGGGCGGGTCGTACTGGCCGCTGAGCCAGCGCTCGATGATCAACGCGAAGATGCGCTGGAACTCGGCGCGGTTCTGTGCGGCATTGCGCAGAATGTACAGGGCTTCGGGTTCCTGGGGCAGCATATCCGGCAACAGGGCGCGGATCACCGCGTCGGCGTCGAACTCATTGAACGCCGAATCGATCTCCAGCCCGGGAACCGGCAGCCCGGCGGCGGACATCTGGCCCAGCGCACCGGTGGCGGTATCCTGCTGGCGACGCAGGTCGCCCGAGAGGCAGCGATCGAACACGACACCCAGTTCGGCCAGGTGGCTGCCCAGCACTTGTGCCTGGCGTACACCGTTTGGCGAAAGGACATCGTAATCGTCCGCACCAAAGGAGGCCTGGCCATGTCGAATCAGATAGATACTGCCCACGTCCGCGTCATCCCGGTACGTTGAAGGTTTGGCGAGGTTATGAGGATGGCGGTGAGCTGTCAATGAAAAAACATACGCTTGTTTGAAATGCCCTTGTCCAGCTGCGCTCCCGTTAAGGTAACCACAGGTTTCACAGCTGGTCGTGGCGCAGGCGCATGGGTATGCTGAACGTGTTGAGTGCCCGCCCTTGAGCGGCGTTTTGAATTTATTAGGAGCCATCGTGGAGTTTTTCATCGAATACGCCAGTTTCCTGGCCAAGACCGTGACGCTGGTGATCGCCATCCTGGTGGTGCTGGCCAGTTTTGCTGCCCTGCGCAGCAAGGGCCGGCGCAAGTCTGCCGGCCAGTTGCAGGTGAGCAAACTCAACGACTTCTACAAGGGACTGCGTGAGCGCCTGGAGCAGACGCTGCTGGATAAAGACCAGCTCAAGGCCCTGCGCAAGACCGAAGGCAAGGCTGAAAAGGCCGCCAAGAAACACAAGGACAAGCCGGCGGCCAAGCCTCGGGTATTCGTGCTGGATTTTGACGGTGACATCAAAGCCTCGGCCACCGAGAGCCTTCGTCATGAAATCACCGCGTTACTGACCCTGGCGACCCCGAAGGATGAAGTGGTGTTGCGCCTGGAAAGCGGTGGCGGCATGGTCCACAGCTACGGCCTGGCCTCCTCGCAACTGGCCCGGATCCGTCAGGCCGGCGTGCCGCTGACGGTGTGCATCGACAAGGTCGCGGCCAGCGGCGGCTACATGATGGCGTGCATCGGCGAGAAGATCATCAGCGCGCCTTTTGCCATTCTTGGCTCCATCGGCGTCGTGGCCCAGTTGCCAAACGTCAACCGTCTCCTGAAGAAGCACGACATCGATTTTGAAGTGCTGACGGCCGGTGAATACAAGCGCACGTTGACGGTGTTCGGCGAAAACACCGAGAAGGGTCGGGAGAAGTTCCAGGAAGACCTGGACATCACCCATGAGTTGTTCAAGAACTTCGTGTCCAACTACCGTCCGCAACTGGCCATTGATGAAGTGGCGACTGGCGAAGTCTGGCTGGGCGTCGCAGCACTGGACAAGCGCCTGGTGGACGAGCTGAAAACCAGCGATGAATACCTGGCTGAACGGGCCAAGAGCGCCGAGCTGTACCACTTGCACTACGCCGAGCGCAAAAGTTTGCAGGAGCGTATTGGCATGGCGGCCAGCGGTTCGGTGGACCGGGTGCTGCTGAACTGGTGGAGCCGCCTGACCCAGCAGCGGTTCTGGTAACGGCTAACCCTGTGGGAGCGAGCCTGCTCGCGATGACGGTGGCACATCCAGCATCACCTGCTCAGGCGAGCCGCTATCGCGAGCAGGCTCGCTCCCACATTGGGTTCAGGGTGGGCTGAAGATCAGGTTCCGCACCAATCATCCATCCGTAAAAAAGCCCTGAACCGGAACACCCGGATCAGGGCTTTTTTTGTATCAGGTTTCAGCGACGACGAAACAACGGCAACGGTTCGTCAGTGGCAGCCTGGTAGGTCACCGAGAAATCCTTGAGGCTTTCGAGGGCTTCAAAGGGGTCCTTGTCGGCGCGCAAGGCAAAGGCGTCGAAACCGCAACGGCGCATGTAGAACAGTTGGTCGCGCAGCACATCGCCAATCGCCCGCAATTCGCCCTTGAAGCCATAACGCTCACGCAGCAGGCGAGCGTTGGAGTAGCTGCGACCGTCGGTGAAGGCCGGGAAGTTCAGGGCGATGACCTGGAACTGATTGGCGTCATCACCGATTTCCTCCGCCTCTTCGTCGGCGTCCAGCCACACACCCAGGCCGCCATCGCGGGCCTTGAGGGCGTGAGCATGATCGCGCCACAGGGCCAGCGGCACGATCAGGTCGTCGCAGTTGGAAATACCATCGAGGGTCGCGTCCTTGGGCAGCAGGTGCCAGGTTTCGTCGATAACCTCGTCGTTCTTAATTATTCGCTGCATAGACGCGTTCCTTGAAGAGGTCGATGCCGATACGTTGATAAGTGTCGATGAAACGCTCGTCTTCGGTACGTTGTTCGATGTACACGTCGATCAGCTTCTCGATCACGTCAGGCATGTCGTCCTGGGCAAACGATGGGCCGAGGATCTTGCCCAGGCTGGCGTCGCGGCTACCGCTGCCGCCCAGGGAGACCTGGTAGAACTCCTCGCCTTTCTTGTCCACGCCCAGGATGCCGATGTGGCCGACGTGGTGGTGACCACAGGCGTTCATGCAACCGGAAATGTTCAGGTCCAGCTCGCCGATGTCGAACAGGTAGTCCAGGTCGTCGAAACGGACTCGGCGATAGGGATCGACTTGGCGTTGGCCAGGGAGCAGAAATCGCCGCCCGGGCAGCAGATTATGTCGGTCAGCAGGCCGATGTTCGGCGTGGCGAACCCTTGCTCGCGCAACTCGCCCCACAGGGTGAACAACTGGCTCTGTTCAACGTCTGCCAGGATGATGTTCTGTTCGTGGGAGGTGCGCAGTTGACCGAAGCTGTAGCGCTCAGCCAGGTCGGCCACGGCGTCCAGCTGCTTGTCGGTGATGTCGCCCGGCGCGACGCCGGTCGGCTTCAGGGACAGGGTCACCGCGACGTAGCCAGGCTTCTTGTGGGCCAGGGTGTTGCGGGTGCGCCAGCGGGCGAAGCCCGGATGTTCTTTGTCGAGCGCGGCCAGCTCGGCGTCCTGGTTGCTCAGGGCCTTATAGTCCGGGTCGACGAAATGCTTGGCTACGCGATGGACTTCGGCTTCGGTCAGGGTGGTCTGGCCGCCGCGCAGGTGAGCCATTTCGGCCTCGACCTTTTCGGCGAACACTTCTGGCGTAAGGGCCTTGACCAGGATCTTGATCCGCGCCTTGTACTTGTTGTCACGACGGCCGTAGCGGTTGTACACCCGCAGGATGGCGTCTAGGTAGCTCAGCAGGTCTTGCCATGGCAAGAACTCGTTGATGAACGCGCCGACCACCGGCGTACGGCCCAGGCCGCCGCCCACCAGCACACGGAAGCCCAGCTCGCCCGCGGCGTTGTAGACCGTCTCCAGGCCGATGTCGTGGACTTCAATGGCCGCACGGTCCGAGGTCGAGCCATTGATGGCGATCTTGAACTTGCGCGGCAGGTAGGCGAATTCCGGGTGGAAGGTGGTCCACTGGCGAACGATCTCGCACCAGGGGCGCGGGTCGATCAACTCATCGGCCGCGACACCGGCGAATTGGTCGGTAGTGACGTTGCGCAGGCAGTTGCCGCTGGTCTGGATCGCGTGCATCTGCACAGTGGCCAGTTCAGCCAGGATCTGGGGCACATCTTCCAGGGCGGGCCAGTTGTACTGGACGTTCTGGCGGGTACTGATGTGGGCATAGCCTTTGTCGTAGTCGCGGGCAATCTTGGCCAGCATGCGCACCTGACGCGAGGTCAGTTGGCCATAGGGCACCGCTACGCGCAGCATCGGGGCGAAGCGCTGGATATACAGGCCATTCTGCAAACGCAGAGGGCGGAATTCTTCTTCGCTCAGCTCGCCTGCCAGATAGCGTCGGGTCTGATCCCGGAACTGCTTGACGCGGTCCTCGATGATCCGCTGATCGTACTCGTCATATACGTACATATAAGTCTCGTTCTCAGGCTTGGGCCGATCAGAAACAGCTGCGTGTTGGCTCGCTGGAATCGGATTCTGCCTCGGCAATTCTGCGCGCACGGCCGCGCACTCCTACAGGAGCCGGTGCAAGATACCTGTTTTGAGTTATGCGCAAAAGTGATGTTTGAGTATATGTAAAGAACCAAATCGACTAATGGGATTGATTATTGCCTAACCCACATTTGTCGTGCGGGCAATCATCGTCTTAACTGTGGTCGAGTCCCTATGCAATCACCTACAAAACCGACAAGAGGCGATGCAATGAGCAATCCGACCAAAGCAAGGAAAAGCGACAGTACTGTTGATGCCTGGGCCATTTTGTTCCTGATTATCCTGGTGGTGGGCACTGCGGTGTTCTGGGTCAGTCACCAATAGAGCGGTGGTGAAAAAACGGTGGGAGCGAGCCTGCTCGCGATAGTGGTGGTTCAGTCAATCATGAAGTGACTGACAAACCGCTATCGCGAGCAGGCTCGCTCCCACAGGGGGGTTACGTGTGTCGTAGACAGATTTACAACCCCGCCAGATGCACCACCAGCTTGACGATGCCAAACAGTGTCAGGGCGAAGATCACCGTGAAGGCGATGCCCAATACCACGAAGTGACTCGGCTTGCCGTGGGTGAAGTCACGGGCGCGATTCTTGCCGCTCTGCACGCCGAAGGCGGCAGCCAGCACGCTGTGCACCATCTGCCACAGGGTCGGCGGCTTGTTGTCGATCGGATCGTCCATAAATCCCTCGTCTGCCATGGGTTTGGAACAAGCATAGACAAAAGATCGCAACCTGCGGCAGCCCCTACAGCAATACACAAAACCCTGTAGGAGCCTGCGATCCTTTAAGGCTCTTAGTTGTCGTAACCCAAATTCGGCGCCAACCAGCGCTCAGTCACGCTCAAGTCCTGGCCTTTGCGCGCGGTATAGCTCTGGACCTGATCCTTGTCGATCTTGCCCACGGCGAAGTATTGCGCCTGGGGATGGGCGAAATACCAGCCGCTGACGGCTGCCGCCGGGAACATGGCGTAATGCTCGGTGAGGAATACGCCGCTGCGTCCAGCCTTCAGTTCGCTGGCCTCGGGGTCGAGCAGGCGGAACAAGGTGGCCTTTTCGGTGTGATCCGGGCAGGCCGGGTAGCCGGGGGCAGGGCGGATGCCGGTGTATTGCTCTTTGATCAGGGCGTCGTTGTCCAGGCTTTCGTCCTTGGCGTAACCCCAATGTTCCTTGCGCACCTGCTGGTGCAGCCATTCGGCGCAGGCCTCGGCCAAGCGGTCGGCCAGGGCCTTGACCATGATCGAGTTGTAGTCGTCGCCGGCTTCCTGGTAGGCCTTGGCGACTTCTTCGGCGCCGATGCCGGCGGTGGTGATGAAACCGCCCACGTAGTCGGTCACACCGCTGTCCTTGGGCGCGACGAAGTCGGCCAGGGAGAAGTTCGGCTTGCCGTCGGTCTTGATGATCTGCTGGCGCAGGTGATGCAGGCGGGCCAGTGGCTTGCCATCCTCGCCATAGACTTCCAGATCGTCGTCATGCACCTGGTTGGCCGGCCAGAAGCCGAACACGGCGCGGGCGCTGATGAGTTTCTCGTCGATGAGCTTGCGCAGCATCGCCCGGGCATCGGCGTACAGGGCAGTAGCCGCTTCTCCGACCACTTCGTCGGTGAGGATGCGCGGGTACTTGCCGGCCAGGTCCCAGGAAATGAAGAACGGTGTCCAGTCGATGTATTCGGCCAGGACGTTGAGGTCAATGTTGTCCAGCACCTTGGCGCCGGTAAAGGTCGGCTTGACCGGCTGGTAGCTGCTCCAGTCGAACTGCGGTTTTTTCGCCACGGCGGCCGGGTAGCTCAGGCGTTCGGTACGGGCGCTGCGGTTGGCGGTGCGCTCGCGAACGTCGATGTACTCCAGGCGGGTTTTCTCGACGAATGCCGGCTTGAGTTCCTTGGACAGCAACTGGGTGGCCACGCCCACGGCGCGCGAGGCGTCGGTGACGTAGATCACCGCGTCGTTGCTGTACTTGGGTTCGATTTTCACTGCCGTGTGGGCCTTGGAGGTCGTGGCGCCACCGATCATCAGGGGCAGGTGGAAATCCTGGCGCTGCATCTCGCGGGCCACATGCACCATCTCGTCCAGGGACGGAGTGATCAGGCCGGACAGCCCGATGATGTCGCACTTCTGCTCCTTGGCCACCTGCAGGATCTTCTCTGCCGGCACCATCACGCCCAGGTCGACCACGTCATAGCCGTTGCAACCGAGCACCACGCCGACGATATTCTTGCCGATGTCGTGGACGTCGCCCTTGACCGTGGCCATGAGAATCTTGCCCTTGGCTTCTGGCTTGTCGCCTTTTTCCGCCTCGATGAATGGAATCAGGTGGGCCACGGCCTGCTTCATCACCCGGGCGGACTTCACCACTTGGGGCAGGAACATTTTGCCGGCGCCGAACAGGTCGCCGACGATGTTCATGCCGGCCATCAACGGGCCTTCGATGACTTCGATCGGCCGGGCGAACGACAGCCGCGATTCCTCGGTGTCTTCGACGATGTGCGTGGTGATGCCCTTGACCAGCGCGTGTTCCAGGCGCTTGTTCACTTCCCAGCCACGCCACTCTTCGGTTTCCGCTTCCTTGACGCTGCCGTCGCCCTTGTACTTGTCGGCGATGGCGAGCAGGGCGTCGGTGCCTTCAGGCGTGCGGTTGAGGATCACGTCTTCCACCGCGTCGCGCAGTTCCACCGGGATCTGGTCGTAGATCTCCAGTTGGCCGGCGTTGACGATGCCCATGGTCAGGCCCGAGCGGATTGCATACAGCAGGAACACCGAATGAATCGCCTCGCGCACCGGGTTGTTGCCCCGGAACGAGAAGGACACGTTGGACACGCCACCCGAGGTCAGCGCATAAGGCAGTTCGTCGCGGATGTAGGCGCAGGCGTTGATGAAATCCACGGCATAGTTGTTGTGCTCTTCGATACCGGTGGCGACGGCGAAGATGTTCGGGTCAAAGATGATGTCTTCCGGCGGGAAGCCGACTTCATTGACCAGGATGTCGTAGGAACGCTTGCAGATTTCCTTCTTGCGCGCTTCGGTATCGGCCTGGCCGGCTTCGTCGAAGGCCATCACCACCACGGCGGCGCCGTAGCGTTTGCACAACTTGGCGTGATGGATGAACTGCTCGACGCCTTCCTTCATGCTGATGGAGTTGACGATGCCCTTGCCCTGGATGCACTTGAGGCCCGCTTCGATCACTTCCCACTTGGAGGAGTCGATCATGATCGGCACGCGGGAGATGTCCGGTTCGCCGGCAATCAGATTGAGGAAGGTCACCATGGCCTTCTTCGAATCGAGCATGCCCTCGTCCATGTTGATGTCGATCACCTGCGCGCCGGCCTCGACCTGCTGCAGGGCCACTTCCAGGGCTTCGGTGTAGTTGTCCTCGCGGATCAGCCGGGCGAACTTGGCCGAACCGGTGATGTTGGTCCGCTCGCCGACGTTGACGAACAGCGAGTTGCGATCAATCGTGAACGGTTCCAGGCCCGACAGGCGGCAAGCCCGCGGGATCTCCGGAATCTGGCGCGGTGCGTAGCCGGCCACGGCCTTGGCGATGGCTTCGATGTGCGCCGGGGTGGTGCCACAGCAGCCGCCGACGATGTTCAGGAAGCCGCTTTGGGCAAACTCTTCGATGACTTTGGCGGTGTCCACCGGCAGTTCGTCGTATTCACCGAATTCATTGGGCAGACCGGCGTTCGGGTGCGCCGATACGTGGGTGCTGGCCTTGTTCGACAGTTCTTCGAGGTACGGGCGCAGTTCGCTGGCACCGAGGGCGCAGTTCAACCCAACGGAGATCGGCTTGGCGTGGGCGACGGAGTTCCAGAAGGCTTCGGTGGTCTGGCCGGACAGGGTGCGGCCGGACGCGTCGGTGATGGTGCCGGAGATCATGATCGGCAGTTCGACGCCTAATTCCTCATACACCCCTTGCACGGCGAAAATCGCTGCCTTGGCATTGAGCGTGTCGAAAATGGTTTCGATGAGGATCAGGTCGGCGCCGCCTTCGATCAGGCCCTTGGTGGCCTCGGTGTAATTCTCCACCAGCTCGTCGAAGGTCACGTTGCGGTAGCCGGGGTTGTTCACGTCTGGCGACAGCGAGCAGGTGCGGCTGGTCGGGCCCAGCACGCCGGCTACGAAGCGCGGCTTGTCCGGTGTTTCCAGGGTCTTGGCGTCGGCGACCTTGCGGGCCAGGCGCGCGCCTTCCAGGTTCAGTTCGTAGGCCAGGCCCTGCATGCCGTAGTCGGCCTGGGACACCTGGGTGGCGTTGAAGGTGTTGGTTTCCAGAATGTCGGCACCGGCATCCAGGTAGGCTTTTTCGATGGCGCCGATCACATCCGGACGGCTCAGGACCAACAAATCATTGTTGCCCTTGACGTCGCTCGGCCAGTCGGCGAAACGCTTGCCACGATAGTCCTGTTCCTCAAGCTTGTAGCTCTGGATCATCGTACCCATGCCGCCGTCGAGGATCAGAATGCGTTCCTTGAGGGCCTGCTGGAGAAGATAAAGGCGAGCGCTGCGATCGGACATAGGACTACCTGGAAAAAGACCATTACGAAGGCGGGGATGATAGCAAACCTGTACAGGATTTGATCATGGGTGGCTTTTGCATGAATCCTGCTCATGTTTGCATCGCGATGGCGGCCCGGTAGAATCGCCGGATTATCTCTTAGGACCCGAGACATGCCGTACCGCGTCTTATTCGGCAGTCTGTTGCTGCTGTTGTCTTTTCACTCAGTGGCAAAGGATCCCGCCCCGGCGATTTCCTACACTCGCGATATCCAGCCGATCTTCACGGAAAAATGCGTCGCCTGCCACGCCTGCTATGACTCTGCGTGCCAATTGAACCTGGGCAGTGGCGAAGGCGTGTCCCGGGGCGCGAGCAAGCTGCCAGTCTATGACGGTGAACGACGCCAGGCTGCCGAACCCACCCGTTTGTTCTATGACGCCTCCGGCCAGCGGGCCTGGCAGCGCAAAGGCTTCTACTCCGTGCTGGATGCTCAAGGCAGCCAGGCCGCGCTGATGGCGCAGATGCTCGAACTGGGCCACAACACACCGTTGCAGCCCAACGCCAAGCTGCCCCAGGACATCGTGCTTGGGCTTGAGCGTGACAACAGCTGCCCGATGCCGGGGCAATTCGACGAGTACGCCGCCGCGCATCCCAAGGAAGGCATGCCTCTGGCGGTCACTGGCCTGACCGACCAGCAATATCAGACCTTGCAGCGCTGGCTGGCCGCGGGTGCACCCATCGATCAGCAAGCGCTGGCGCCGAGCGCCGCCGAAGCGTTGCAGGTGGTGCAGTGGGAAAACCTGCTCAACGCCCCCGGCGCCCGGGAAAGCCTAGTGGGCCGGTGGTTGTTTGAGCACTGGTTTCTGGCGCACATCTATTTCAAGGATGGCGAGCCGGGGCATTTCTTCCAGTGGGTACGTTCGCGCACGCCTACCGGCCAGCCAATCGATCTGATCAACACCCGCCGCCCGAACGATGACCCTGGCACCCGTGTGTATTACCGGCTCTGGCCGGTACAAGGGGTGATCGTGCACAAGACCCACATTACCTACGGGTTGAGCGCGGCGAAAATGGCGCGGATCAAGAGCCTGTTCTACAGCGGCAGATGGCAGGTCACTGCGTTGCCAGGGTACGGCCCGGAGCGCCGGGCCAACCCGTTTTCCACCTTCGAGGCGATCCCGGCCCAGGCCCGCTATCAGTTCATGCTCGATAACGCCGAGTATTTCGTGCGCACATTTATCCGCGGCCCGGTTTGCCGGGGCCAGATCGCCACGGACGTGATTCGCGACAACTTCTGGGCGTTGTTCCAGGCCCCGGAAAATGATCTGTACATCACCGACCCCAATTACCGCGGCCAGGCCACACCGTTGCTGGCGATGCCGGGGCAGAATGACGACGTGGGCAGCGTCCTGAGCCTGTGGCTGGACTACCGGGACAAGCGCAACGAGTACGAAGCCTTGCGTCGCGACAACTACGCCGACCTGCCTGCGCCCAGTTGGTCGACGCTGTGGGCCGGCAACGACAATGCCTTGCTGAGCATTTTCCGGCATTTCGACAGTGCTTCGGTCACCAAGGGCCTGATTGGCGAGGTGCCGCAGACGATGTGGCTGTTCGACTTTCCATTGCTGGAGCGCACTTATTATCAGTTGGCGGTGAACTTCGACGTGTTCGGCAACGTGTCCCACCAGGCCCAGACGCGACTGTATTTCGACCTGATTCGCAACGGTGCGGAGCAGAACTTCCTGCGCCTGATGCCAGCCGATTCCCGCGAGGACTACCTCAACGATTGGTATCAGTCGGGCGGAAAATTCAAGATGTGGCTCGATTACGAGGCTATCGACGACGATAAACCCACCGCTCTCAAGCTTGACGAAGATGATCCCAAGCGCGATTTCGTCCAGCAATTGCTGGTTCGTTATGGCGACTTGAACGCGCGGCCCGATCCGATCAACCGGTGTGATGGCGCCTATTGCTCACGTCCGAACATTGATCCGGCCTTACAGAACGCCGAACAGGCCCTCAGTCGCCTGGCTTCCAGACCGGCGGCGGGCCTGAGCGTCATCAACCAGTTACCGGAAGCGACCATGTTGCGCGTCGAAACCGTCAGCGGTCGCCGTGAGGTCTACAGTCTGCTGCGCAACCGCGCTCACAGTAACGTGGCGTTTTTGCTCGGCGAGGCGCTGCGATACCAGCCGGGGCTGGACACCTTGACGGTCTATCCGGGCGTGCTGAGCAGCTATCCGAACTTCATCTTCAACATCCCCGCCGAGCAAGTGCCGGCCTTTGTCGACGCCATGGAGGGCGCCCGGGACGGGCAGGCGTTCGAGCGGATTGTCGAGCGCTGGGGCATTCGGCGCAGTCACCCGCAGTTCTGGCAGTACTTCCATGACCTGAGCCACTACCTGCAGGAGACGGCGCCGCTGGAAAGTGGGGTGCTGGACATGAATCGCTACCAGAACCTCTGACCAGGATATCCGGGCGCTTTCCTGACAAAAATACTAGGACTTTGTCCGGCGCGATGATTGGCGTAAACTGCCGACAAGCCTGCGAGGAGTTTCCATGACCGCCATTACCATTACCGATGCCGCCCACGATTACCTGGCCGACCTGCTGTCCAAGCAGAACACCCCAGGTATCGGGATCCGCATCTTCATCACCCAGCCCGGCACCCAGTACGCTGAAACCTGCATTGCCTACTGCAAGCCGGGGGAAGAGAAACCTGAAGACACCGCGCTGGGGCTCAAGAGCTTCACCGCGTACATCGACTCGTTCAGCGAAGCGTTCCTGGACGACGCGGTGGTCGACTATGCCACCGACCGCATGGGCGGCCAGTTGACCATCAAGGCGCCGAACGCCAAGGTGCCGATGGTCAATGCCGACAGCCCGGTTAACGAGCGCATCAATTATTACCTGCAAACCGAAATCAACCCTGGGCTGGCCAGCCACGGCGGCCAGGTTTCGCTGATCGACGTGGTGGAAGACGGCATCGCCGTGCTCCAGTTCGGCGGCGGTTGCCAGGGCTGCGGCCAGGCCGACGTGACCTTGAAGGAAGGCATCGAGCGCACCTTGCTCGAGCGTATCCCGGAGCTCAAGGGCGTGCGCGACGTGACCGACCACACGCAGAAAGAAAACGCCTACTACTGATAGGTGTTCGCTGCGGATATAAAAAAACGGCGCCCGTGAGCGCCGTTTTTTTATGGGCGGATCCGACATCCGCGCAAGCTGATCCACCGCTATCGCGAGCAGGCTCGCTCCCACATTGGGGCCGCGGTGATGTTCGATTTTTTAATCGCCGCAAATTCCTGTGGGAGCAAGCTCGCTCTCAAAGTTGTGTTTTCAGGGTCTGTAGAGATGCGCGTGCCCGGCGCGGTAGAGCGACGACTGACTGAACACATCATTACCCAGCACGCGTCCCACCAGGATCAGCGCCGTGCGTCGAAAGCCCTTGGCCTGGACCTTTTCGGCAATGTCAGCCAGCGTACCCACCACCCAATCCTGATCCGGCCATGTCGCCCGGTGAATCACGGCAATCGGGCAATCCGCGCCGTAGTGGGGCAGCAGTTCGCTGACGATTTTTTCCAGATGATTGACGCCCAAGTGAATCGCCATGCTCGCCCCGTGCTGCGCCAGGCTGCCCAGTTCTTCGCCGGCGGGCATCGCGGTTTTGTCTGCGTAGCGGGTGAGGATCAGGCTTTGGGACACGTCCGGCAAGGTCAGTTCGGCGCCCAGCAGGGCGGCGCAGGCGGAGGTCGCGGTCACGCCGGGGATGATCTCGAACGGGATGTCCAGTTCCCGCAGGCACCGAATCTGCTCGCCAATGGCGCCATACAGGCTCGGGTCGCCGGAGTGCACCCTGGCCACGTCCTGGCCCTTGAAGTGAGCGGCCTTGATCAACTCGATAATCTGCTCCAGGTGCAGCTCGGCGCTGTTGACCACCTGTTCGGCGCTGTGGCCTTCCAGCACGGCTGTGGGCACCAGGGAGCCGGCGTAGATGATCAGCGCACAGCTGCGGATCAGTCGCTGGCCTTTGACAGTGATCAGTTCCGGGTCGCCAGGGCCGGCGCCAATGAAATAAACGGTCATGACCGGTTCCTAAAGGTGAGTGGGCGACCCTTTGAATGAAGATCGCTCATGATCCAAGGCGCGAATTATCGGGTTTTACGACGTCACCGCCAATGCCAGCGTGGCGCTTGGGGTCTTTTGGCGAGGAATCAGCAGCGTCGCAGGCGTCGCGCCCAACCGGTCGGCCAGGGCCAGGGCAGCGCTTTCGGCGATGCCATAGCAACCGGTGCGTTCAAAAGCGATCTCGGAGCGGTGACTGAGCCGCTGCTGGTAGCTGGACAATTGCTCGGCATTGAAACAGGTCAGCGGCAACTCCAGTTGTTCGGCCAGCTCCAGCAGGCCCGGCTCGTCACGCTTGAGGTCGATACTGGCCAAGGCGCGAACCTCAGAGAGTTCGATGCCATGTGCCCGCAAAGTCTGATCAAGCAGTTCTCGCAGCGTGCTGGCCGGGCAGCCGCGTTGACAGCCCAGGCCGACCACCAGGATCGGCCCGGTGCTCATGCCTCGTGCTGAGCCTGGTCGCCACGCCGGAACAACCATGCGCTGACCAGGCCCAAGGCCAGCCAGAACGCAACGTTGGTCACTTGCGAGGCGAGCTTGAACTGGCTTTCAAGTGCTTCGGGCGCCAGCATCGAGTGGACCTCAGGCTGCGGCGCACCGATGACATGGGGCACCAGCAAGGTCGCCACGCCCAACAGTTTGAGCAACCAATGCCTGCCGAAGACAATCAGGGCGATACCTACCGCAGTGGAGGCCGCCGTGCCGATCCACCACATCTGCCGCTGGGCCAGATCGGCCGCCGCCGTACCAGGCAGCTCCGGTGGCAGGCCGAGGGTGGGGGCCAGGACAAACGTGGCATAACCGGCCAAACCCCAAAGCAATCCCTGGGACGTGCGAGTCGGCGCCCGCAGCGTGTACAAGCCCGCCAACATCAGGGCGAAACCCACTGCGACCACCAGATTGCCGCCGGTGGTGGAGAGCAGTCGTTGCCAACCGTCTTCCGGCTCCCACGCTTGGGCATCATGGGAGTGAGCGGCCCCAGCAGCGTGCTCATGGTGCTCGGTAGCCGGTGCGCTTTCGTAGGTTTCGGCCTGCAGAATCAGCGGCGATACCCAGAAACTCTGGAGGAGGGTCAGCAGCAGGGCGGCCAGCAACCCGCTGAAACCGGCGGTTTGCGCGATACGCTTGATCATGTCGTCAGGTCTCAATGGCACGGGAATGCGGCGCTGTGGCGGGTGTCGTGGGCCGCATTGTGCACCGCTTCGATGTGGGAGAAACCGGCGAAATAGACCAGGCCTGCACCGAGGATCGAGGCGAAAATCGCCGCGCTCAGGCGCTGGCTCAGGGTCGTGGAGCTGCTGGCGGTACGGGCGGTGCTGCTGATGGTCGACATGGCGCTTCCCTATGGTCTCTTGTCATCGGGTGAAGCGAGCGCAATGAAACCCCGGGCGCAGGCCCGCCAAGGTTCGAACAGCGCCCGCCCACCGCGGGTTTGTTGATGCATGAGTCATGGGCCGGTCTCCGGGCTCGCGAGGGGCAGGGCTTGTGCCTGGCCGACAAGCGTCACCTTCCCATGCCGTGAGGCACAGTGGATCTGACGCTTCTCTCGCTTACCGTTGCGGGGGCAGCACCGGACTGACGTGGCCTTGAAGTAAAGCACACGATTCACCGGTTTCCCGTTTCACCCTGTGAAGGGCACCCGTAACTAGGCGCACAGGAGAGCATGGGCGGGGGCGGGGCGTCAATTGGCTGATACCCGTTGCGCCCATCGCGAGCAGGCTCGCTCCCACAGTTGAGCTTTGTTGAACATGAATTTTGTGATCGGCGAAATTTACTGTGGGAGCGAGCCTGCTCGCGATAGGGCCCGCAAGACACCACAGAACTCACCTGCGGACATTGACCCGCCCCCACACCCTGCGTAGCCTTGCGCCTTCGAGGTTCTTCGGCATCGGCCGAAGCTAAGAAGGGAACGCGGTCCAAGCCGCGGCTGCCCCCGCAACTGTGAACGGTGATGTTTCTGCAAGGCCACTGTGCATGCTCTTGACCAAGGGTGCACGGGAAGGCGCAGTAACTGCCAGTCGAATGACTGGCCCGCCGTCAGCCAGGAGACCTGCCTCGACACAGATTCTCACTACAACCGGGCGGGGTGATCCGGTGGCGAAATCTTCCGCGTGCGCCCATGCGTGCGGGTTGTCGTCCCGTTTGCCCGCCACCTTGCCAAAGGGCATCCGATGAAAACACTGGCCAAACTCCCTGTCACCATCGTCACCGGCTTCCTCGGCTCGGGTAAAACCACCTTGCTGCGGCACATGCTCGACAACGCCCAGGGCCGCCGCATCGCCGTGATCGTCAATGAGTTCGGCGAGCTGGGTATCGACGGCGAGATCCTCAAGCAGTGCTCGATCGGCTGCACCGAAGAAGAAGCCAACGGTCGCGTCTATGAACTGGCCAACGGTTGCCTGTGCTGCACCGTGCAGGAAGAGTTTTTCCCGGTGATGCGCGAGTTGGTGGCGCGGCGCGGTGACCTCGATCACATCCTTATCGAAACCTCGGGCCTGGCCCTGCCCAAACCGCTGGTCCAGGCTTTCCAGTGGCCGGAAATCCGCAGCGCCTGCACCGTCGATGCGGTCATCACCGTGGTCGACAGCCCGGCCGTGGCCGCCGGCACGTTCGCCGCGTTTCCGGACCAGGTCGATGCCCAGCGCAAACTTGACCCCAACCTGGACCACGAATCACCGCTGCACGAGCTGTTTGCCGACCAACTGGCGAGCGCCGATCTGGTAATCCTCAACAAAGCCGACCTGATCAGCCCTGAAGACCTGGCCAAGGTGCGCCTGGAAGTGGCCGAGGAACTGCCGCCGGCGGTCAAGATCATCGAAGCCAGCAGCGGCCGCTTGCCTTTGGAAGTGTTGATCGGCCTGGGCGCCGGCTCCGAGGAGCACATCGACAGCCGCCACAGCCATCACGATCATCACCATGACGGCGACGATGATGATCATGATCATGACGCGTTCGACTCTATTTCCATCGAACTGCCCCAGGCCGACGAAAGCCTGCTGCTGGACGCGCTGACCCAACTGGTGGTCCAGCACGGCGTGCTGCGGGTCAAGGGGTTCGCGGCCATTCCTGGCAAGCCGATGCGTTTGCTGATCCAGGGCGTGGGCACGCGCTTCGACAAACATTTCGACCGGCAGTGGGGCGCCGATGAAGCGCGGGTGACCCGTCTGGTGTTGATCGGCCAGGCGCTGGATGCCGGGCTGCTCGAAGCGCAATTGCGCGCCGCCCTCAGCGTCTAAGCCATGCACCTGCTCAGGACCCAGCCCGGCGGTTTCGTGTCGGACGACAACATTGCCGATCTCGGACAAACCCCCGCCGAGCTGGTGATCCTGTGCAGCGGCGACTCCAGCCTGGCGCTGCTGGCCGAAGCGGCGCGGCAGTTGCCGGACGACTATCCGCAGTTTCGCCTCGCCAACCCGATGCAGGTGCAAAACCACGCCTCGGTGGATCTGTATTTCGACGACGTGTTGCGTCACGCCAAGGTCATCCTGCTTTCCCTGCATGGCGGTATCGGTTATTGGCGCTACGGCATTGAACGTCTTATGGAACTGGCCGGGCGCGGGGTGAAGCTGATCCTGGTGCCGGGGGACGATCGACCCGACCCGGAACTCAGCGACCTGAGCAACGTGCCCAATGAGGATCGGGACCGGCTCTGGCAGTTCCTGCGCCAAGGCGGTTTGGGCAATGCCCTGGACCTGTTCCATAACCTGGCCAGCCAATGGTTCGGTCGCGACTATCCTTGGGGCGAACCGCAAACCCTGCCGCGCACGGCGATCTACCATCCGGAACGAACCAACGCCAGCCTGAGTGATTGGCAAAGCGACTGGCGGGCCGGGCAGCCGGTGGCGGCGGTGCTGTTTTATCGCTCCCACCTGCAAGCAGCGAACACGGCGTTCATCGACGTGTTTTGCCAGCGTCTGCAAGCGGCGGGGCTCAATCCCTTGCCCATTGCCGTGGCGAGCCTCAAGGAGCCCGCTTGCCTGGCCTTGGTTGAAGACTGGCTGGATGAGGTGGCGGCGGGGGTGATCCTCAACACCACCGGTTTCGCCCAATCGAGCCCCGAAGCGCCGCACTTGCGACCATTTCGCCGCAACATCCCGGTGATTCAGGCGATCTGCGCCCAGGACAACGAGCCTGGCTGGCGCGCCAGTGAGCAGGGTCTGGGCCCGCGGGACCTGGCGATGCACATTGCCCTGCCGGAACTGGACGGGCGGATCATCAGTCGCCCCATCAGTTTCAAGGACCTGGCCTGGCGCAGCGAGCGCAGCCAGAGCGATGTGGTCTGCTACCGGGCCGTGCCCGAGCGCATGGATTTTGTCGCTGAGCTGGCGTGGCGCTGGACTACCCTGGCGTGCCTGCCTAACTCGCAAAAGCGCGTGGCGCTGATCCTCGCCAACTACCCGACCCGGGATGGGCGCATCGGTAACGGCGTCGGCCTGGACACCCCGGCGGCGGCAGTGAATATCCTGCGGGCCTTGCAGGCCGAGGGCTATCCGCTGCCGGCTGAACTGCCTGCGAGCGGAACCGCGCTGATCCAGCAGTTGCTCGGCGGGGTAAGCAACGACCTGGACAGTCTTGACCAACGGCCCTGTCACCAGAGCCTGGCGCTGGATGCTTACCGGGCCATGTTCGACGCATTGCCCGAGGCCAATCGCCAGGCGGTGCTGGAGCGCTGGGGCGCGCCCGAACAGGACCCGATGTTCCGCGATGGCCGGCTGATGATCGCGGGTGTGCGCCTGGGCCTGACGTTCGTCGGCATCCAGCCGGCTCGAGGCTATCAGGTCGATCCGAGCGCCGTGTACCACGACCCGGACCTGGTGCCGCCCCACGGCTACCTGGCGTTTTATTTCTGGCTGCGCAACACCTACGGGATCCACGCCCTGATTCATGTCGGCAAGCACGGCAATCTCGAATGGCTGCCGGGCAAGGGCGTCGGGCTGTCGGAAAACTGCTGGCCGGATGCGCTGCTGGGACCGTTGCCGAACATCTATCCGTTCATCGTCAATGACCCGGGCGAGGGCGCCCAGGCCAAGCGTCGCACCCAGGCCGTGATTATCGATCACTTGATGCCGCCGCTGACCCGGGCCGAAACCTATGGGCCGCTGCGTAACCTTGAGCTGTTGGCTGACGAATACTACGAAGCGCAACTGCTCGACCCACGCCGCGCCCGGGAACTGCAGCGAGACATTCTGAATCTGGTGCGCGAGACCCACATCGACCGCGAGTTGCAACTGGACGGCGACGCTGACGTGGCAATCTGGCTGCCGCGCCTGGACACTTACCTGTGCGATCTGAAGGAGTCGCAGATCCGCGACGGCCTGCACATTTTTGGCGAGTCGCCCACACAACGGTTGCGCATCGACACCTTGCTGGCGTTGCTGCGCATTCCCCGGGGGGATGGCAAGGGCGCGCAGTCGAGTTTGCTGCGGGCGCTGGCCAAGGCCTTTGCGCTGGGTTTCGATCCGCTGGATTGTGCGCTGGCCGAACCCTGGACCGGCGCGTGTCCCGAAGCCTTGGATCGGCTCAGCGACGAACCTTGGCGGACCGCTGGCGATACTCGTGAACGTTTGGAATTGTTCGCCGGGCAATTGATCGAGCAGGCCCTGGAGGGCGTGGTCGCGCAACTTGAGGCGCCGGGTTGGGAAACGGTGAACAGCATTATTGAAAACCTGCGCGGCGTCGTGGCTCCGCGTCTGGACGCTTGCGGCCCGGCGGAAATGCGCGGTTTGCTCGATGCCTTGAGCGGGCGCTTCGTGCCGGCCGGCCCCAGCGGTGCGCCCAGTCGCGGGCGCCTGGATGTGCTGCCCACCGGGCGCAACTTCTTCTCGGTGGACGTGCGCAACCTGCCGACTACCACCGCGTGGCGCATCGGTTTTCAGTCGGCGTCCCTGATCCTTGAGCGGCACTTGCAGGACCACGGCGATCACCTGCGTCAATTGGGGCTTTCGGTGTGGGGCACCGCCACCATGCGCACCGGCGGTGACGACATTGCCCAGGCCATGGCGTTGATGGGCGTGCGTCCGGTGTGGGCCACGGGCAGCCAACGAGTCGACGATTTCGAGATCTTGCCGTTGAGTCTGCTGGACCGGCCTCGGGTCGATGTCACGCTGCGGGTCTCCGGGTTCTTCCGGGACGCCTTTGCCAATCTGATCCGCCTGTTCGATGCAGCGGTGCAGGCCGTCGCCGCCCTCGACGAACCGGACGACATGAACCCCTTGGCGGCGAAGGTGCGCAGCGAGCGCCAGGCCCTGGCGGAATCGGGTCTTGAACCCGAGGTCGCGGCCCGTCAGGCCGGGTGGCGGATCTTCGGCGCCAAGCCCGGCGCCTACGGCGCGGGTGTGCAGAGCGCCATCGACGGCCGCCTGTGGCAGAGCCGCGAAGACCTGGCGCAGGTCTACCTGAATTGGGGTGGCTACGCCTACGGCGCCGGCGATGAAGGCACTGCCGCCCGGGAGCAGTTCTCCCGGCGCCTTAGCCAGGTGCAGGCGGTGTTGCAGAACCAGGACAACCGCGAACACGACCTGCTCGATTCCAACGATTACTACCAATTCCAGGGCGGCATGCTGGCGGCGGTGGAGACGCTTGGCGGCGCAACGGCGGCCAGTTACCACGGCGACCACAGCCAGCCGGACTTGCCCAAGATCCGCACGTTGAAAGAAGAGCTCAACCGCGTCATTCGTTCCCGGGCGGCCAATCCGAAGTGGATCGACGGGATCAAGCGCCACGGCTATAAAGGTGCGTTTGAACTGGCGGCGACGGTGGACAACCTGTTCGCCTTCGACGCCACCACGCAGTTGATCGACGATCACCAGTACGCCTTGCTGGCCGAGGCTTATCTGCTCGACCCCGATACCCGCGATTTCGTTCGCCAGCACAACCCCGATGCCTTGCGCGACATGACCGAGCGCATGCTCGAAGCGCAGCAGCGCGGAATGTGGCAGGAGCCCGGGGAGTATCGTGAGGCGCTGGAGAACTTGTTGTTGGACATAGAAGAAGACAGCTGACTTGCCCATTCGACGGGCTATACACAACCCCTGTGATGGGTTGACCTGTGGCGAGGGGATTTATCCCCGCTGGGTTGCGAAGCGACCCTCTTGTCCACATTGGGAGGCCTGCTTTGCAGTCCAACGGGGATAAATCCCCTCGCCACAAGTACTCTGTTCACATCGACGTTACCGACCACCTTTGAGAATTAGATATGACCGACACCCCTCATTTCCCGCTCTGCGCCGTGGTCGGGGCCGATGACCTGAAACTTGCCCTGTGCCTGGCTGCGATCGATCCGAAAATCGGCGGTGTGCTCATCGAAGGCCCACGGGGCATGGCGAAGTCCACGCTGGCCCGGGGGCTGGCGGACCTGTTGGCCAGCGGTCAGTTCGTCACCTTGCCTTTGGGCGCCACTGAAGAGCGGCTGGTGGGCACCCTGGATCTGGACGCGGCCCTGGGGGAGGGGCGCGCGCAGTTCTCTCCCGGCGTTTTGGCCAAGGCCGACGCCGGGGTGTTGTATGTCGATGAAGTGAACCTGCTGCCCGACCACCTGGTGGACCTGTTGCTGGACGTGGCCGCCAGCGGCACCAACCTGATCGAGCGTGACGGCATCTCACACCGGCATTCGGCGCGTTTTGTATTGATCGGCACCATGAACCCGGAAGAGGGTGAATTGCGTCCGCAGTTGCTCGACCGTTTCGGCCTGAACGTGGCCCTGGACGGCCACACCGCACCGATTGAGCGCGGGCAGATTATTCGTCGGCGGCTGGATTTCGACAGCGATCCGGCGGCGTTCTGCGCAGAGTGGGAACCGACCCAGCAGCAGTTACGCGAACGCTGCCAACAGGCTCGCGACCGGTTGATGCAGATTCCTCTGGATGACCAGGCGCTGGCGCAGATCACCGAGCGTTGTTTTGCCGCTGGGGTCGATGGCTTGCGCGCGGACCTGGTCTGGCTGCGGGCCGCCCGCGCCCATGCTGCGTGGCGCGGGGCGGATGCCATTGCCGTTGAGGACATTGATGCGGTCGCCGAGTTTGCATTGCGTCATCGCAGGCGCGAGCCTTCGGCCCCTGCGCCGTCCCAGGCGCCGCCAGCCAGCGCCGATCAAACCGCCAGGCCTGACGAAGGCCAGGGCCAGTGGGGTGACCTGCCGGCCCGGGCATTGCCCATCGGCACTCGGCGTGACGTGCCGAGCTGGCCAAAAAAGCCCTAGGCATTCGCCCCCGTTCGCCCGCGGGGGTGAATGCCAGACCCCGTGCGGGACGGTTGGACCAGGGGCGCCAGGGCCGCAGCAAAGCGGCGGCCAGCGGGGCGGTGAACTGGCCAGGCACCTTGCTCGCTGGCCGTCCACGCCTGCGTGAAGACCTGCGTTTTCAGCAACGCCATCATTCGCCCCATGAACTGTGGCTGGTCATCGTCGACGCCTCGGCCTCGACTCGTCGTCATCAAGCCTTGAGCGATGGCAAAGGCCTGCTGGCGCAACTGTTCGATGACGCCTACCGCCAGCGCGCCCGGCTGGCCTTGCTGACGGCCAGCGGCAGCGCACCAGCCTGGCAGGTGCAAGGGCTCAAGGCCTCGGCCGGGCTACGGGACTGGCTCGACGGCCTGGGCGCCGGCGGCGGCACGCCGTTGCTGGCGGCGCTGAACGAGGCCGGACGCTGGTTGACGGCCCGGCGCAAGCGCTACCCGACCGAGCAACAGCGGGTGTTGCTGATGACCGACGGGCGAGTCAAACAGCAGCTGACACTGCCGCCCCTTGATTGCCCAAGCCTGTTGATCGACATCGAACGCGGACCGATTCGCCTGGGCCGGGCCCGGCAATTGGCGGGGCAGTTGGGGGCGCAGTATCGGCATATTGATGAAGGACTACCGGGCCGGATGTTCGCTGACTGACATGGCCTCATCTCGAGCAGGCTCGCTCCCACATTTAACACTCGATCGATGAATCCCCTGTGGGAGCGAGCCTGCTCGCGATAGCATCGCCCCGGTGTCAGATCCGCACGCTCAATAAGCATCGCTGTTCTATGCTCAGCCAGACCTCACAGGAGTGAACCATGCGCGTACTCGTCACCAACGCCCAGGACGATTTTCGGGTCAAGGCCTACGCTGGCACCAACGGTGTATTGCTCGCCATGGACCTGGCCGAACCCCGGCGCAAGGGCTTGCTCGGCTTTGCCATCGAGAAGCAGCACGGCGCCAAGCCCTGGCTGTTCCTGTTCAACAGCCTGACCTTCCCCGACAAGGTGCACACGTTCCCGCAATTTCGCGCTACGCCGAGCGATAAAGCACCGTTGCAGAAATTTCGCTGGGCCGACTACGCCATCAACCCAGGCGTGGCAATTCACTACCGTGTGCACCTGGCCTATGGCAGCCCTGACGCGCCGCAACTGGGGGAATCACTTGAGGTGTCAGTGACCAGTGACGATGGCCAGCCAAGCAACCAGGGGGTCATCTTCAATCGTGCCGTGGCCGCGAGCCAGGCCTTCCAGCGCAAATTTCCCGAGCTGGATGCGCTGATCGACGCCAACAAAAACCTGTCCATCGATGCTTGGCCCGACGCGCCGCGCCGCTGGCTGGAAAACGGTTTGCTAGGGCGCTTGACCGGTTTTATCGACCGGGCCCTGAACGCCAGTTGGGCCCTGGACGTCGCCATCTATGAATATGAACTGCCAGTGATCGTCGAGGCTGTGAACGCCGCTTTCGCACGGGGGGCGCGGGTACGGGTGCTGTACCACGCTGAGCCGGGAGACGACGGCACACTGCGCAACGAAGCCAGCCTGGCAACATTGCCGGCGGCCAACAAGCGCGGGCGCGTCACGCACAATATTTTCCACGACAAGTTCATCGTGCTGAGCAAGGTCGACGACACCGGTTCGTTGCACCCCGAGGCCGTGCTGTGCGGCAGCACCAATTTCACTGCCAACGGCGTCTACCGCCAGGCCAACGTTATTCATGTGCTGGACGACGCGCGGGTCAGCGACAGCTATCGCCAGGTGTTCGAGCAGATCTGGGCTGCACCCGAGGACGTCGGGGCCACGCGGCAGTGGATCAACCGGAACAACCCCATGGTCCCCGAGGAGCCATTGTTCACCGGGTTCTCGCCGCGTACGGGAGAGGGCGACCTGGATCGTTTCGTCGATATCATCAATGGCGCTCGCAAGGACCTGCTGTTCGTCACGGCCTTCGCCTTGCCCGACCGGATCCTCGATGCCTTGCTCGGTCAACCCAACGACGACGTGCTGCGTTACGGCCTGCAGAACACCACCAGCCGCATCACTGGCTTTCATGCCGACCGCACCGCCGAATTCGCCGCCACCGCGCTGCTCAATACCGGCCTGGAGGGCTGGCTCAGGGAAAACATGAAAGGCCAGAAAGGCAATCTGCTGGTGCACACCAAAGCCGTCGTCACCGACTTCACCAGCGACACGCCGACCATCATCAGCGGCAGCCACAACCTGAGCGCCGCGGCCAGCAGCGGCAACGACGAGAACTACCTGATCATTCAGGGCGACACCGACCTGGCCGACCGCTACGGGCTTGAGCTGCTGCGCTTCTACGAGCATTACCGCTTTCGCTATTTCGCGAAAAAACTGGCGCTCAAGCAGGTCAAGCCACTGGCGGTGGATGACAGCTGGACGGACGATTATTACCGCGACGGGGATTTGCGGATGTTGTCCAGAGTGAGGTTTTGCGGACGCTGAACTGTGGTAAGAGGTGTTTTAGAGTGCTATTTTTAGCGCCATTAAGAGTGCTCAAGGACTCACCTCATGACACATATTGTACTTTCTCAAGTTGTAGCCAGCATTTCCGAACTCAAGAAAAATCCGATGGGCACTGTTGCTGCCGGTGGAGGATTATCCGTAGCAATCCTCAACCGCAATGAGCCGGCATTTTATTGCGTCCCCGCTCGAGAATATGAAGCCATGATGGATCGGCTTGAAGATCTGGAGCTGGTTGCTCTTTGCCGCGAGCGTGAAAATGATCCAACGATAAAGGTTTCTCTTGATGACCTATGAGTTGGAATTTTCTGATAAAGCCTGGAAGGAATGGCAAAAACTGGGTGCAACACTCAAAGAGCAATTCAAGAAAAAGCTCGAGGAGCGACTGGTGAATCCGCATGTCCAGGCAGACCGTCTGCATGGGCTGGGCAACGCCTATAAAATCAAGTTACGTAGCGCCGGCTATCGATTGGTTTACCGAGTGGTAGATGATTTGCTAGTTGTTACAGTGATTGCGGTTGGTAAGCGCGAGCGCGGTCAGGTTTATGACGAGGCGGCCAAGCGGTAGGCGCCCGGCTTTCCTCGCCGCAACCTTTGGAGTCCCCGTGCCCGAGAGACCAGGCACAAGGTTCGCAGTTGCTCGTGCAACCAGTGCAAGTCACGGCGAGGCGAACGACGCGGCCGTCTGGGTTTGGTTCGGCCGATGTGTTCGGCAAAGTTCTGGGTCAGCGAGGCCTGATCACCGACGCCCTTGAGCTTGCGGCGTAACTTCCCATCCTTATAAAACAGCACCGTGGGTGTCCCGGTAACGTCCGGGTGTCGGGGCGATTCGCTGGTACTCAATTTGTAGATCACCGCCCGATCCTTGAATGTCTCGGCAACGCTGCAAAACAGCGGCTCGGCCCAGCTACAGGCGTAGCAGTAGGGGTGGCCGAAATAGAAGACTACCGGGCGCCAGGTCTTGAGAGCCGTGCGGTAGTCCTTCGATGAGGCGATGTGGGTGATGAACGAACTCATGGCGGGTTTCCCTTCATCGATAGGGTGTTTGCAACCATAAGCAACACGGCCGGGCATCGCTACTGTCAGAGTTGACAGTAGCGTGGCTCCGTTTTGGTGCGCAAAAGCCTCGCTTGCTCCCTGTCTGGGGCCTTGCTACCCGAGGCTGTAGCCAACAGTAGCAGTCCCTGCGCAGATGCCCGCGTTCCTATTGAAACGTCTGGGCGTGCCATCCTTTTGATTTCATTGGTTTTCCATTTTCCTTATCCATACACCGCATGCCTGTGGCACACTTTCTGCTGTCTATTCCGTTGTTACATACTAAGTTCCGGTATAGCGGAATAAACTGACTCAGGAGTGCTTGCCATGCATCGCCGACCTTCCTTGTTCAAAGCGTGTGTTTTTATCTTCGCGGCCACGACGGCTGCCATGGGTGTCGCTCAGGCGGCGGACAGCAAGCTCGATAGCGTGCTGCAGCGCGGGAAATTGATCGTGGGCACGGGCAGCACCAATGCGCCGTGGCACTTCCAGGGAGCGGATGGCAAGTTGCAGGGTTTTGATATCGACATCGCACGAATGGTGGCCAAGGGTCTGTTCAATGACCCGGAGAAAGTCGAGTTTGTGGTGCAGTCGTCCGATGCACGCATTCCGAACCTGTTGACCGACAAGGTCGACATGAGCTGCCAGTTCATCACCGTCACCGCCAGTCGTGCCCAGCAAGTGGCGTTCACCCTGCCGTATTACCGCGAAGGCGTGGGCCTGCTGCTGCCGGCCAACAGCAAGTACAAGGAAATCGAAGACCTCAAGGCCGCCGGCGATGACGTCACCGTGGCTGTGCTGCAGAACGTCTACGCCGAGGAGTTGGTGCACCAGGCGCTGCCCAAGGCCAAGGTCGATCAGTACGACAGTGTCGATCTGATGTATCAGGCGGTGAACTCCGGCCGCGCCGATGCGGCCGCCACCGACCAGTCTTCGGTCAAGTACCTGATGGTGCAGAACCCTGGTCGCTACCGCAGCCCGGCCTACGCCTGGAGCCCGCAAACCTATGCCTGCGCGGTCAAACGCGGCGACCAGGACTGGCTGAACTTCGTCAACACCACCTTGCATGAAGCCATGACCGGCGTGGAATTCCCCACCTATGCGGCATCGTTCAAGCAATGGTTCGGCGTCGAGTTGCCGTCGCCGGCCATCGGTTTCCCCGTCGAATTCAAATGATCCCGTGAGCCCGGGGCGCCCTTGAGGGCGCCCCGTTGAAGGTACTGCCGACCATGAATTATCAGTTGAACTTTGCCGCCGTCTGGCGCGATTTCGACACCTTGCTGGCGGGGCTCGGCCTGGGGCTTTCCCTGGCGCTGGTGTCGATCGCCATCGGTTGCGTGATCGGCCTGCTGATGGCGTTCGCGCTGCTGAGCAAGCACCGCGTGTTGCGGGTGCTGGCCTCAGTGTATGTCACGGTGATCCGCAATACGCCGATCCTGGTGCTGATCCTGCTGATCTACTTCGCCTTGCCAAGCCTGGGTATTCGCCTGGACAAAATTCCCTCGTTCGTCATCACGCTCTCGCTGTACGCCGGGGCCTACCTGACCGAAGTGTTCCGCGGCGGGCTGCTGAGCATTCACAAGGGCCAGCGTGAAGCGGGGCTGGCCATCGGTTTGGGCGAGTGGCAAGTGAAGGCCTACGTCACCGTGCCGGTGATGCTGCGCAACGTGTTGCCGGCGTTGTCGAACAACTTCATTTCGCTGTTCAAGGACACCTCACTGGCGGCAGCGATCGCTGTGCCGGAGCTGACTTATTACGCCCGCAAGATCAACGTGGAGAGCTACCGGGTGATCGAAACCTGGCTGGTGACCACGGCCCTGTATGTCGCGGCCTGTTACCTCATTGCCATGCTGCTGCGTTATTTCGAGCAGCGTCTGGCGATCCGCCGTTAGGAGTGTTCCATGTACGAATCCCCCAGTTGGTTGCATGAGTTGTGGGTCGCCCGGGAGACGCTGTGGGCCGGGTTCCTGACCAGCGTGCAGTGCTCGGTACTGGCGATTTTGTTAGGCACGCTGATCGGCCTGTTCGCCGGGCTGGTGCTGACTTACGGTCGCTTCTGGATGCGCGCGCCGTTTCGTTTCTACGTCGACGTGATTCGCGGCACTCCGGTGTTTGTGTTGGTGCTGGCCTGTTTCTACATGGCCCCGGCCCTGGGCTGGCAAATCGGCGCATTCGAGGCTGGTGCCTTGGGCCTGACACTGTTTTGCGGCTCCCATGTGGCCGAGATCGTGCGCGGGGCCTTGCAGGCCTTGCCCCGTGGGCAGATGGAGGCAAGCCAGGCCATCGGCCTGACGTTTTTCCAGGCGCTGGGTTACGTGCTGTTGCCCCAGGCACTGCGGCAGATCTTGCCGACCTGGGTCAATTCCTCCACCGAAATCGTCAAGGCTTCGACCCTGTTGTCGGTGATCGGCGTTGCCGAACTGCTGCTCAGCACTCAGCAGATCATCGCCCGGACCTTCATGACCCTGGAGTTTTACCTGTTCGCCGGTTTTCTCTTTTTCATCATCAACTACGCCATCGAATTGCTCGGGCGGCACATTGAAAAGCGGGTGGCCTTGCCATGACTGATGTTTCGACCTCTACCAATGCTCAACCGCTGCTGGACATTCGCGGTCTGCGCAAACAATACGGCCCGGTGGAAGTGCTCAAGGGCGTGGACCTGAGCATGCAGCGCGGCAATGTCGTCACCCTGATCGGCTCCAGCGGCTCGGGCAAAACCACGTTGCTGCGTTGCGTGAACATGCTTGAGGAGTTCCAGGGCGGGCAGATCGTGCTTGATGGCGAGGCCATCGGCTATGACGAGGTGGGCGGCAAGCGCGTGCGCCACCCGGAAAAAGTCATCGCCCGGCACCGGGCCATGACCGGCATGGCCTTCCAGCAATTCAACCTGTTCCCGCATTTGACGGCGTTGCAGAACGTCACCCTGGGCCTGCTCAAGGTGAAAAAGCTACCCAAGGACGAAGCCGTGGCCCTGGCCGAGAAATGGCTGGAGCGGGTCGGCTTGCTGGAGCGGCGCAATCATTTTCCCGGTCAGTTGTCCGGCGGTCAGCAGCAGCGTGTGGCGATCGCTCGGGCGATTGCCATGAACCCCAGCCTGATGCTGTTCGACGAAGTGACCTCGGCCCTGGACCCGGAATTGGTGGGTGAGGTGCTGAACGTGATCAAGGGGCTGGCCGAAGACGGCATGACCATGCTGCTGGTGACCCACGAAATGCGTTTTGCCTTCGAGGTGTCCGACAAGATCGTATTCATGAACCAGGGCCGCATCGAAGAACAGGGCCCGCCGAAAGAACTGTTCGAACGGCCACAGTCGCCACGACTGGCTGAGTTTCTCAAGAACACCCGTTTTTAATTTTATTGAACCTCTGATTGATACAGGCAAGGAGAAACACCCATGAGCATTACGCGCTACGGCACCGGCAGCACCGCAGGCGGCGGTCAGCCACGGCCCTTCGCCCGAGCCGTTGAGGCCGACGGCTGGCTGCACGTGTCCGGTCAGGTGCCGGCGGTGAACGGCGAGATTATTGTCGGCGGGATCGTCGAGCAGACCCACCAGACCATGAAGAACCTGATCGCGATTCTTGAAGAAGCCGGATACGGCCTTGAAGATGTGGTGCGCTGCGGCGTATGGCTGGAAGATCCGCGGGATTTCTGGAGTTTCAACAAAGTATTTGGTGAATACTTCAGCCCCGAACATGCCCCTGCCAGGGCTTGTGTGCAAGCGAACATGATGGTTGATTGCAAGGTTGAGATTGATTGCATCGCCTACAAGAAAAAGGCCTGAGTCACTGAGGACTCATCGCGGGCACACCTTGCTCCAACAAGGCAATGCAAACTCCTGTGGGAGCAAGGCTTGCCTGCGATAGCAATCTATCAGGCGGTGCAGCACTCTGGTTAAACTCCCGGCCAATTGAATGGGAACCCAAGACATGACCGAAGACACCATCAAACGCCGGGCCCGAGGGTTGGACCGGGCGTTCGATATCCTCGACTTCCTCAAGGAAATCGGCCAGCCGTTGCGCCCCAATGACATCGCCAGCGGCATCGGCAGTCCCAAGTCCACGGTCTACGAGCTGGTGGCGTCGCTGCTGGAGCGACGCATCCTGGAGCCGGTGGGCAAGGACGGCCACGTCTATCTGGGCCGCCAGTTGTACTTTCTCGGGCAGGCGCACCTGCGGCATTTCGACCTGAGTCGCGAGGCCGATCACGCCTTGCAGGAAATCGTCAGCCAGACCCGGGAAACCGCCCAGATGTGCCTGCTCAACGGGCGCAAATACACGGTGGCACTGATGAAGGAGGGGGAGCGGCATTTTCGCATTTCCTCGGACATCGGCGAGAACGCGCCGATTCCCTGGACCGCATCCGGACGCCTGCTGCTGGCGCATCTGAGTGACCAGCAGATCGTCGACCTGATCGACCCCGACGACTTCATCCTGCCGGACGGCGAGCGCCTGCCCCTGGCGCGGTTTCTTGCCGAGATCCGCCAGGCCGGGCTCGATGGATTTTTCTCCTTCGACAGTGTGGCCGACACCTTCACCCACTGCTTCGCCGCGCCGGTCAAAGACGCCAATGGCGTGGCCATCGCGACCCTGTGCATCGTCGCCCCACGGGCCGACGCCAAGAACAACTACGCCGACTACCGCCGGGTGCTGATCGAAAGCGCCAACAACCTGGCCCGTCGCATCAATGAATAGACAGCCGCGGCTGTGTGAGGAGTGTGAACATGTCTTCTGCCATTCATAACGCTGCCGTGGAGAAGGGGGCCGCCCAAGCGGGCGATCACCTGCTGCGCGACATCAGCCTGCCGGCGCTGGTGCTGCATCGCCAAGCGTTGGAGCACAACATTGACTGGATGCAAAAATTCGTCACGGACAGTGGTGCCGAACTGGCGCCCCACGGCAAGACCAGCATGACCCCGGCGCTGTTTCGCCGCCAACTCGAGGCCGGCGCCTGGGGACTGACCCTGGCCACCGCAGTGCAGACCCGTGCCGCTTACGCCCATGGCGTGCGCCGGGTGCTGATGGCCAACCAACTGGTGGGCACGCCAAACATGGCGCTGATCGCGGATCTGCTGGCAGATCCAGCGTTCGAATTCCATTGCATGGTCGACCATCCTGACAACGTTGCCGAGCTGGGCGCGTTCTTTGCCTCTCGCGGTGCGAAGTTGAACGTGATGATCGAATACGGTGTGGTGGGTGGCCGGTGTGGCTGCCGGACCGAGGCCGAGGTGCTGGCCCTGGCTGAGGCGATCGGGGCGCAACCGGCGCTGGCGCTGACCGGTATCGAAGGCTACGAAGGCGTGATCCATGGTGACCACGCCATCAGTGGCATCCGTGCGTTTGCCGCATCCCTGGTGGGGCTGGCGGTGCAACTGCAGGACAATGGTGCGTTCGCCATCGACAAGCCGATCATCACCGCCTCGGGTTCAGCCTGGTACGACCTGATTGCCGAGTCTTTCGAGGCTCGGAACGCCCACGGACGTTTCCTCAGTGTGCTGCGTCCTGGCAGTTACGTGGCCCATGACCATGGCATCTACAAAGAGGCCCAGTGCTGCGTGCTGGAACGGCGTAGCGACCTGCACGAAGGTCTGCGCCCGGCTCTGGAAGTCTGGGCTCACGTGCAATCGCTGCCTGAACCCGGCTTTGCGGTGATCGCCCTGGGTAAACGCGACGTGGCCTATGACGCCGGGCTGCCGGTGCCGCTCAAGCGTTACCAACCCGGCTCCGACTCCATAGCGGGGCAGGACCTGGCCGGCTGCAAGGTCACGGCGGTGATGGACCAGCATGCGTTCATGACGGTGGCTACCGGGGTGGAACTGCGGGTAGGCGACATCATCTCGTTCGGTACGTCGCATCCGTGCCTGACTTTCGACAAGTGGCGGGTGGCGTGCCTGGTGGATGAGCAGTTGCGGGTGGTCGAGAGCATGGAGACTTGTTTCTAGCCTTGAAACCGAGTCGCGGCTATCGCGAGCAGGCTCGCTCCCACAGTGGGGGCGGTTGTGAACAGAGGATTTATGTTCACCAATATCCCCTGTGGGAGCGAGCCTGCTCGCGATAGCGGCCTGGCAGACACTATCGAAATATCAGGATCGCCCATGAGCTACCCCAACCCAAAACCTCGCATCGCCCTGATCGGCGAGTGCATGATCGAACTGCAGCAGCGCGCCGATGGCAGTCTGCAACAAAGCTTCGGCGGCGACACCCTGAACACCGCTGTGTACCTGTCCCGCGCCCTGGGTGACAAGGGCGCGGTGGATTACGTTACCGCCTTGGGCGACGACAGTTTCAGCGATGCCATGTGCCAGAGTTGGGCCGCCGAAAATATCGGCCTGGATCGGGTCCAGCGCCTGCCCGGTCGTTTGCCGGGTTTGTATTGCATCCAGACCGACGCGGCGGGTGAGCGGCGGTTTTTGTACTGGCGCAACGAGGCGGCGGTGCGTGATTGCTTCACCACCCCGGCCGCCGCACCGATTCTGGCGGCGCTGCCGGATTACGACGTGCTGTACTTCAGCGGCATCACCCTGGCCGTGCTCGGGGAACAAGGTCGTGGCAAGCTCATCGAAACCCTGATCCAGGCCCGCCGGCGCGGGGCCGAGGTGGTGTTCGACAATAACTACCGGCCAAGGCTCTGGGCATCAGTGGATGCAGCCCGTGCGGCCTATCGCAGTGTATTGCCTTATGTCGAGCTGGCGCTGCTGACGGTGGACGACGAGCAGGCGCTGTTCGGTTATGCCGACAGCGCTGAGGTGTTCGCCGCGTACGCGCAGTTGGGCACTTCGGAAGTGGTGCTCAAGCGCGGTGCCGAGCCCTGTCTGATCTGTTGTGATGGTGAGTCTTTCGAGATTCCGGCCCAGCGAGTGGAGCGGGTGGTGGACACGACGGCGGCGGGGGATTCATTCAGTGCTGCTTACCTGGCAAGCCGCCTGCTCGGTGGCAGCCCGGTGGAGGCCGCCGAGGCTGGACATCTGTTGGCGAGCCGGGTCATCCAGGTGCCGGGAGCGTTGATGCCCAAGGACTGAAGGGGCCGGGAAGCACCTGTGGGAGCGGGCTCGATCATTAGTCCCGGTAGAACACCTGCACCAGGTGATAGCCGAACTTGCTCTTGATCGGCCCATGCACCACCCGCAGGGGCTTTTTGAAGATTACCGTATCGATCGCACCGACCATCTGCCCGGGCCGTACTTCACCCAGATCACCGCCGCGTTTGCCCGAGGGGCAGGTGGAGTATTTCTTGGCCAGTACATCGAAGGCTTCGCCTTTGGCGATGCGTTGCTTGAGCTGTTCGGCTTCTTCGGCGGTTTTCACCAGGATATGGCGGGCTTGGGCTTTCATTGCAGCAGTGACCTGAACGGTGCGACGGGGCGGCGATTATGCCTCAAGTCAGGCGCCATGGTTGATCATCGTCCGAATCTTGTTCGCCAGCAGATCGAGGCTGAAGGGCTTGGCAACCATATCCATGCCCTGCTCGAGAAAGCCCTGGCGCTCGGTGGCCTTCTGCGCATAACCGGTCATGAACAGCACCTTCAGATCGGGCCGATGCTGACGGGCGATTTCCGCCAGTTGCCGGCCATTCATGCCTGGCAGGCCGACATCGGTCACCAGCAAGTCGATGCGCTGGCTGGACTCCAGTAGCCCAAGGGCCGCCTTGGCGTCCTGGGCTTGAAGGGTGGTGTAACCCAGGGCGTCGAGCAGATCGAGCACCAGCATGCGCACGGCCGGTTCGTCTTCGACCAGCAACACGGTTTCACCGGCGACGGCGGCCGGTGCATCCAGCGCTACCGGCGCCGCAGTCTGCTGGACAGACGCGACGTACAGCCGCGGCAGGTACAACTGCACCCGCGTGCCCTGGTCCGGCACACTGTCCAGGCTCAGCAGGCCACCCGACTGTTGGGCAAACCCGTAGATCATCGACAAGCCCAAACCGGTGCCCTGGCCGATGGGTTTGGTGGTGAAGAACGGATCAAAGGCCTTGGCCAGCACGGATGGGGTCATGCCGCTGCCATTGTCGCTGACGGCAATCATCACGTAGTCACCGGCCTTGACCGGTTCCAGGGCACTGAGGTCATTCCCATCGAGGTAGACGTTGGCGGTTTCGATGGTCAATTCGCCACCCTCAGGCATGGCGTCCCGAGCGTTGATCACCAGGTTGAGCAGGGCGTTTTCCAGCTGGCTGGCATCGGTGCTGACCGGCCACAGTTCATCGGCCAACTGCAGGCGCAGCACGATGTGATCGCCGGTGGTTCGGCTCAGCAAGTCTTCAAGTGAACGCACCAGGTCATTGGGGTCCAGCGGTTTGCGGTCCAGCGACTGGCGGCGGGAAAACGCCAGCAGACGGTGGGTCAGGGCCGCCGCACGATTGGCCGAGGACACGGCCGCTTCGGTGAAACGACCGATCTCGGCGGTGCGGCCGCTGGCGATGTAGCGTTGCATCAGGTCGAGGCTGCCGAGGATGCCGGTGAGCATGTTGTTGAAGTCATGGGCAATGCCGCCGGTGAGCTGACCCACGGCCTCCATCTTCTGGGCGTGGCGCAGCGCCTCCTCGGCACGTTCGCGTTCGAACATCTCGTTTTGCAGGCGGTGGTTGGCTTCGGCCAGTTGCTGGGTGCGGGCGATGACGCGTTCTTCGAGCGTCTCGTTGAGGTTGCGCAGGGCCTCTTCGGTTTTCTTGCGCTCGGTCTCGTCGATCACAAAGATGTAGAAACCGTTCACCGCACCATCGGCCCCACGGCGCGGTAGGTAGTTGATCAAGGCATGGCGGGGACGGCCGTCGCGGTGATCCGATTGCACGGTGAAACTGCACGGCTTGCCTGCCAGGGCGTCGGCGATCTGCTCGGCGCGGGCGGCGTAGGCTGAATCGCCAAGCACTTCGCGAATGGTCTTGCCATACAGCTCTTGGGGCGTCAGGCCATACCAATCCAGATAGGCGCTGTTGTTGAGGCGAAAACGTTCTTCCCGGTCCACATAGCTGATAAGGATCGGCATGGCGTTGATGATCAGTTGCAGTTCGGTCTGGCTCTGGCGCAGGGCCTGCTCGGTACGCTTGCGATCGGTCAGGTCTAGGGCCGCGCCGAGAAAGCGTTTGGGCCGGCCATGGCGATCCTTGTAGCAGCGACCGCGCACGAACACCCAGCGCAGTTCGCCGTCAGGCCGCAGGAGACGGTACTCCTCGGCGTATTCAGTGCTGTGGGTGATGCAATGCTTGATGCTGCGGGTGACCATGGCCCGGTCCTGGGGATGCACGCCTTCAAGGTAAGCGCTGATGGGCAACTGGCGCGACAGGTTCGGGTCGACGCCATGCAGCACCGCGAAGTGCTCGTCGGCAACAAAGCGGTCTTCGCTGATGTCCCAATCCCAGGTGCCTAGCGTATCGGCAGCGGCCAGGGCCAGTTGCAGGCGTTCCTCGCTTTCCTGCTGGGCCTTGAGACTGGCCTCTGAGCGTCGCTCGAACTCCAGGGCCAGGCGTCGTCGTTCACCGGTCTCGATGGCTGTGACCAGAATACCGGCCACGGCGCCGTCTTCATCGCGCACGGGGCTGTAGGTCAGGTCCAGCCAGACATCGCAGAGGCGGCCGGCGAAGGGCACTCGCCATTGCTGATCGCGACAGGTGTGCATGTGGCCTTGCAACACGCGGTGATAAATCGGCCCGCTCAGATCTTCGAGTTCGGGCCATGCTGAATGGGTCGGCTGGCCGAACGCCTGGGGGTGTTTGTCGCCCGTCAGGCGGGTAAAGGCGTCGTTGTAGAAATGAATCAGCTGTGGCCCCCACAGCAGGGACATCGGCAGCGGCGAGTGGAGCACGATGTCCAGGGCGGTACGCAGGCTCTGGGGCCAGGTTTGGGCAGTGCCCAGCGGGCTGTTGGCCCAGTCACGTCGGGCCAACAGGCTTTGTATGTCAATGCCGGTGGGTGTTGCGTTCATCACGCAAACCCTGCAAATCGTGTCGCAGCCACGGTGTCTACTATCCTCTGAAGAAGGTAAGCGCGGGTTGGTCTGAAAGGTTTGCTCATCGGGTCAGCTTGTTTCATTGAAGTCTCGCGGAAGTCAATCAGGCCATGGAAATCGATCCCTTGTTACGCATCCTGGCGAGCCAGGATGGCTCCGACCTCTATATGTCCACCGGTGCGCCGCCGTGCGCGCGTTTCGAGGGGGTGCTCAAACCCTTGAGCAACCAGCCCTTCAAGGTGGGCGACATCGCCGGGCTCGCCGAGTCTTTGATGGACGCCGAACAGCGGCTTGAGTTCGATCGAGAACTGGAAATGAACCTGGCTATCTCCCTGGCTGGGGTCGGGCGGTTTCGCGTCAATATCTTCAAGCAGCGCAATGACGTGTCCATGGTGATCCGCAACGTCAAGCTCGACATCCCTCGGTTCGAGGACCTGAAACTGCCAAATGTGTTGCTGGACACCATCATGCAGAAACAGGGGCTGATGCTGTTCGTCGGCGCGACAGGGTCGGGCAAGTCGACTTCCCTGGCGGCGCTGATCGATTACCGTAATCGCAACAGCAGCGGCCATATCATCACCATTGAAGATCCGGTGGAGTATATCCATCGACACAAGAAATCGATCATCAATCAACGGGAAGTCGGTGTCGACACCCGCAGCTTTCATGCCGCCCTGAAGAACACCTTGCGCCAGGCACCAGACGTGGTACTGATCGGCGAAATTCGTGATCGCGAAACCATGGAACATGCCCTGGCCTTCGCCGACACCGGGCACCTGGTGATTTCCACCCTGCATGCTCACAATGCCAACCAGGCGCTGGACCGGGTGATCAATTTCTTCCCGGAAGAACGCCGGCCGCAGCTGCTCAATGATCTGGGCAACAACCTCAAGGCGTTCGTGTCGCAACGCCTGGTGCGCACTCGCACCGGCCAGCGCCGGGCCGCGGTGGAGGTCATGCTGGGCTCGCCCACGGTGGCCGACCTGATCCGCCGCAATGAGTTCGGCGAGCTCAAGGGCATCATGGAAAAGTCAGAAGAACTCGGGATGCAAACCTTCGATCACGCCCTGTACAACCTGGTGGTGGAGGGTGCTATCGATGAGGAGGAAGCCCTGAAAAACGCCGATTCGGCAAACAACCTGCGGTTGCGCCTGAAGTTGCATGCCGAGTCGGGGGCAGCGGTGCCCCCGGCCGATCCGGCGGCGGGGGAGTGGGGGTTGATGGATTGATGGTTCCACAGGCATACCGCGTTGTCGTTCATCGCGAGCAGGCTCGCTCCCACAGGGAATCGATGGTGATTGCCAATCCTGTGTTCACCACCGACCAATGTGGGAGCGAGCCCGCTCGCGATGAGGCCAGATGGCCCATACGGCTTTAACCTCAGGTGGTCAGTTCCAGCCGATCCCTGAACTGCTCCAGCGCCTCGGGATTGGCCAGGGCATCGGTGTTTTTCACCACCTGCCCATGCACCACGTTGCGCACCGCCAGTTCCACCACCTTGCCGCTGATGGTCCGCGGGATGTCGCTGACTGCCAGGATCTTCGCCGGCACATGACGCGGTGTGGTATTGGCGCGGATCACCTGGCGGATCTGTTGCTCCAGGGCCTCATCCAGGGTCACGCCGTCGCGCAGGCGCACAAACAGTACCACGCGCACATCACCCTGCCATTGCTGGCCGATAGCAACGCTGTCCAGCACCTGCTCGACCTTTTCCACCTGCCGATAGATTTCCGCCGTGCCGATGCGCACGCCACCGGGGTTGAGCACTGCATCCGAACGCCCGTGGATCAAGAAACCGCCGTGAGGCAGTTCCTCGGCGTAGTCCCCCTGGGCCCACACACCGGGGAACTGGCTGAAGTAGGAGGCCCTTAGCTTTTCCTGCTGCGGATCATTCCACAGGCCAATGGGCATGGCCGGGAAGTGCCGGGTGCAGACCAGTTCACCTTTCTCACCGATGACCGCCTGGCCTGCCTCGTTCCAGACCTGCACCGCCATGCCCAGACTCTTGCCCTGCATCTCGCCACGGCGAACGGCGGACAACGGATTGCCATTGACGAAGCACGACACAATGTCGGTGCCACCGGACATCGAGGCCAGGCACACCTGGGGCTTGAAGTCGCGATACACGTAGTCGTAGCTATGGGGCGCCAGGGCCGAGCCGGTGGACAGGATGGTTTTCAGGCTGCCCAGGTCATGGGTCTGTCGCGGTTTCAAACCCTGGCTTTCCAGGGCCGCCAGGTATTTGGGGCTGGTGCCGAATACGCTGATGCGCTGCTGGTCGATCAGGTCCAGCAGGCGCTCGGGGCCAGGGTGAAAGGGCGAGCCGTCGTAGAGCACCACCGCACTGCCGACGGCGAGGGCCGACACCAGCCAGTTCCACATCATCCAGCCACACGTGGTGTAGTAGAACAGGCGATCTTCGGGGCCAAGGTCCACATGCAGGCCATGTTCCTTGAGGTGTTGCAGCAACACGCCGCCGGTGCTGTGGACGATGCACTTCGGCACGCCGGTGGTGCCACTGGAATAGAGGATGTACAGCGGATGATCGAACGGCACGTCAACGAACGCCGGTTCGCCGCCACAGCGGTAGAAGTCGCTCCACAACGCGACGCTGGCCGTTGTCTTGAAGTCTTCGACGCGGGCGTCAGGGCATGCATAGGGCAGGATGATCAATTGCTGCAGCGAAGGCAGGCGCTCGAGGATTTCGTTGACCTTGGCTCGCTGGTCGATGACCTTGCCGGCGTAGCGGTAACCGGCGCAGGTAATCAGCACCTTAGGCTCGATCTGGCCGAACCGGTCGATGACCCCGTGGGTGCCGAAGTCAGGCGAGGAGCACGACCAGATCGCCCCCAGGCTGGTGGTGGCGAGCATGCCCACCAGGGTCTGCCAGGTGTTGGGCATGCACGCGGCTACCCGGTCGCCCTTGCTCACACCTGCCGCTTGCAGGCTTTTTTGCAGGCCAGCGACGTGGGCGGCAAGTTCGGCCCAAGTCAGTTGTTCTTGCCCGCCACTTTCGTCGAGGGCAACCACGGCCACGGCGTCATCGCGCCGGCGCAGCAGGTGTTCGGCAAAATTCAGTGTCGCCCCGGGAAACCACCGGGCGCTGGGCATTTGCTCACCTTCGACCAGCACATCGCTGGGCGCCTGGTGAAAACGGATCTCGAAGAAGTCGACGATGGCCTGCCAGAAGGCTTCACGCTGGTCGATGCTCCAGGCGTGCAGCGCCGGATAATCGCTCAGTTGCAGCTGATGCCGTTCGTTGATGAACCGGCGAAAGGCGTCCATGCGTGACTGGGCGATGCGATCGGGGGTGGGTTGCCAGAGGATGTCGGACATGGGGTGCCTCTTTTTCTTTTATGTACACACAAACTATAGAGCGACCCAATCTTGTGGCGAGGGGATTTATCCCCGACTTGTGGGAGCAAGGCTTGCCCGCGATGAACGAAAACGCGGTTTAGCTGTTAAACCGCGGTGCGGCCATCGCGGGCAAGCCTTGCTCCCACAGATAAATCCCCTCGCCACAAGGGATCGCAAGAAATTTACTGAGCCAGCCACCCACCATCAATATTCCACGCCGCGCCACGTACCTGGCTGCCGGCTTCGCTGCACAGAAACAGCACCAGTTCCCCCAGTTGCGGCGGGGTGACGAATTCCAGGGAAGGCTGTTTTTCGGCCAGCAGGTCATGCTGTGCCTGTTGCGGGTCGATGCCCGTGGCAATGCGGTCGTCGATCTGTTTCTGCACCAGCGGTGTCAGCACCCAGCCAGGGCAGATGGCGTTGCACGTCACGTTACTGGTGGCGGTTTCCAGGCCGACCACTTTGGTCAGACCGATCACCCCGTGTTTGGCTGCGACGTAGGCGGCCTTGCCCACCGAGCCGACCTGGCCGTGCACCGAGGCAATGTTGATGATCCGCCCCCAGCCCTTGGCGCGCATGCCCGGCAGGCTCAAGCGCGTGGCATGGAACACCGAGGACAGGTTGATGGCGATGATCGAGTCCCAGCGCTCCACCGGAAAATCTTCCACGGCGGCCACATGCTGGATACCGGCGTTGTTCACCAGAATGTCCACGCCGCCGAACTCCCGTTCGGCGTAAGCGAGCATGTCGGCGATCTGCGCCGGATCACTGACATCGGCCGGATGATGGCCGACCTTGCCGCCGAACTGTTTCACCTCGGCGATCACCGTCGAGGCATCGCCGAAGCCGTTGAGGATCAGGTTGGCGCCGGCCTTGGCAAGGCTCAGGGCGATGCCCAGGCCGATGCCGCTGGTAGAGCCGGTGACCAGGGCGGTCTTGCCCGAAAGAGGGGTTGTCATGGGGAGCCTCACACAATGCCAGTGGCGTAGAACACAGCGATCACGAAGAACACCGCGAGGGTCTTGATCAGCGTAATGCAGAAAATGTCTTTGTAGGCTTCACGGTGGGTCAGACCGGTCACCGCCAGCAGGGTGATCACCGCGCCGTTGTGGGGCAGGGTGTCCATGCCGCCGCTGGCCATGGACGCGACCCGGTGCAGCACTTCCAGAGGAATGTTGGCGGCGTTGGCGGCGCTGATGAACGTTTCGGACATCGCCGCCAGGGCGATGCTCATGCCGCCCGAGGCTGAACCGGTGATGCCCGCCAGCAGCGTCACGGTCACGGCTTCATTGACCAGTGGATTGGGGATGTTTTTGAGCCAGTCGGCCAGCACCAGAAAACCCGGCAAGGACGCGATGACCGCGCCAAAACCGTATTCCGAAGCGGTGTTCATTGCCGCCAGCAGCGCACCGCCCACCGCGCTCTTGCTGCCTTCGGCCAGCTTGCTGCGAATGGTGCTGAAGGCGAACAGCAGCACCAGGACAATGCCCACCAGCAACGCGGCCTGCACGGCCCAGATCGCGGTGAGCTTGGCGATGTCGCTGGTCACGGGTGTGGTCATGCCCGGCAGCGCCAGGCTGTGGGTCTTGCCATACCACTGGGGAATCCACTGGGTGAACAGCAGGTTCATGATCCCGACCGCCAACAGCGGCGAAATGGCGAGCCAGGGATTGGGCAGTTTGATGTCTTCGGCAGTCTCCGGCTCGTTGCGCAGTTCGGTGCCGTAGCCTTCGCCTAGGCGCTGGGCCTTGTTGCGCTGGCGTTGCAGGAACAGCATGCCGAAGCTGAACACGAAGATCGTGCCGATCACACCCAGCCAGGGCGCGGCCCAGGCGGTGGTGTTGAAGAAGGTGCTGGGGATGATGTTCTGGATCTGCGGCGTGCCGGGCAGAGCGTCCATGGTGAACGAGAACGCGCCAAGGGCAATGGTGGCCGGGATCAGCCGCTTGGGAATATTGCTCTGGCGGAACATCTCGGCGGCGAACGGATACACCGCGAACACCACGACGAACAGCGACACGCCGCCATAGGTCAGCAAGGCGCAGACCAGCACGATCACCAACATGGCCTGGCGCGTGCCCAGCAGGCGAATCGCCGCCGCGACGATAGAGCGGGAGAAACCCGACAGCTCGATCAGTTTGCCGAACACCGCGCCGAGCAGGAACACCGGGAAATACAGTTTGATGAAGCCGACCATCTTCTCCATGAACACCCCGGTGAAAGCCGGCGCGACGGCGGAAGGGTCAGTGAGCAGGACGGCGCCGAGGGCGGCGATGGGGGCAAAAAGGATAACGCTGTAGCCACGGTAGGCGGCCACCATCAGCAGCGTGAGGGCTGCCAAGGCAATGATCACACTCATGGTGTGTCTCCTGGATTGTTATTTTTGTGGTGAAGCGGTGGGGAGGGCTTTAGCGAGATTTGTGCCAGGTATGTAATTTATTGAAATATAAGAGAATTATTGATTTTGGTGAGGATGGCTCGAGAGTTTTGTCTCTGTTTTGAGATTTTCAGGGGCTGTGCTGGCCTCATCGCGAGCAGGCTCGCTCCCACAGGTTGACCGAGTTCGTCAGGAAAGTACGGTCCACTGTGGGAGCGAGCCTGCTCGCGATGAGCGCGAAGCGCTCAAAAGGAGCTGTCTATATCTAGAGATATTCGTCTCTTTATTGAGACTCGGCAATCCCCAGCGCCACCATTTTCTTATACAAGGTCGACCTCCCCAGCCCCAACCGCTCAGCCGCTTCAACTACCTTGCCGCCGCATTGCGCGAGGGTGGTTTCGATCAAGTGGCGGTCGAATCGTGCCCGGGCCTGGCTGAAGGTTTCTTGTGGCAGCGGCTCCTGATGTGGATTCAACGCACGGGTGACCGGCGTGAAAGTCCCAATGGCCGCTCGAATATCGGCGGCAGTGAGCAGCAGGTCGTCGCTGAGCAGCGCGGTTCGTTCCAGCACATTGCGCAACTCCCGGATGTTGCCAGGCCAGGCGTGTTGCCCCAGCAGGTCGAGTGCGTCGCGGTCCAGTTCGTGCTGGCTGCGCAGTTCTTCGAGGATCGCCTCGCTCAGGGCCGGTAAATCATCCAGGCGTTCGCGCAGCGGCGGGACCTGGATCGGCAACACATTGAGGCGGTAATACAGGTCGGCGCGAAACTCTCCGCGTTTGATCGCTGCTTCCAGATCCATGGACGTGGCAGCGATGATCCGCACGTCGCTTTGCAGCACCTCGTTGGAGCCCACGGGTTCGTATTCTTTTTCCTGCAAGACCCGCAGCAGTTTGCTTTGCAGCGGCAGTGGCATGTCGCCAATTTCGTCCAGGAACAGTGTGCCGCCCTGGGCGATCTGCAGCTTGCCGGCGCGGCCTTTGCGGTCGGCGCCGGTGAAGGCGCCCGGGGCGGTGCCGAAAAACTCGGCTTCCAGCAGGGCCTCCGGGATCGCCGCGCTGTTGATGCTGACGAATGCCTTGTGCGCCCTCGGCGAAGCACCGTGGATTGCCTGGGCCAGCAGTTCCTTGCCGGTCCCGGTTTCGCCGAGCAACAGCACCGGCGAATCGGCGCTGGCGCTGCGCCGGGCACGACGCTTGACCTCCAGGCTGGCGCTGCTGGTGCCGATGAAGTGGGCGAAGTTGTACCGAGTCTGCCGTGCCCGCAACAGCGAGCGGGTGGAGGCCAGTTCCTCCTGCATGCTCAGGTAGCGCTTGAGCATCGGCGACAGGCTGCGCAATTCATCGAACAGGGCAAAACCGATGGCGCCGATCACCGCGCCCGCGCTGTCGTGGATCGGCAGGCGCATCACCACCAGCGGCTCCTTGGGCGTGTCCTGCATGTCCAACAGAATCGGTCGGCCAGTACGTACCACTTCGCGCAGCAGGCTGCTGGGGATCACGCTCTCGCACGCCCGGCCGATGGCTTCTTGCGCTGAGTTCAGGCCGAAGCGCCGGGCGTAGCGTTCGTTCATCCAGACGATGTTCGCGTCACGGTCGACAATCACCGTGCCTTCGCTGGACTGTTCGATGATCTCGAACAACGAACGGATCGCCAGCGTGCGCACGCGCTTGTAATCCTTGAGGCTCTCGGTGGGGTTCATCGGGCATTTCCAGAAGGTGGGATTTGCCGGCATCCTCCGATCAAAGGGGTTGCCAAAGAGCGGCATTATGCCGGGAGGGGCCGGCCGAGCACTACTCCGCCCGCATCCTTTGCCGTGGCGTATCAATGGCAAACCCTAAGCCTTAGTGGATCTGCTCAGTGGTGGGCAGTCTGATAAACTTGTACAGTTTTCACTAATATGTACATTTTTCTGAGAGCGCTCATGAATAAATTCAACCCTCGCAAGCTGCAGCTCTCCAAATGGACGGCCTGTGCGCCGACTGATCGGGAAAAGCACTTTCTCGTCACCAAGCTGCTCTGTGATGAGGAGGGGACACCCATTCAGATTGAGCTTGAGGCTGTATACAGCGCTCGTGTGACGTTGCTCGACTGGCGCGAGTTGCGCGACAGCAAGCATTGGAAAATGGGCTGGTGCTGAATGGCTTGGGCTGTGCCATAGAGATCCGTATGACTTCTTATAGTTATACACAATCATAAAGTTGTACAAGTTTTCCTGCGATAGTGGCTTAATGCAGCTATCTAGCGATGGCATCTCTGCCTTCGTGTGGCTACAGCCACGCATTCACGCCTCCGGGAGCGCCACCCATGTTCATTCGTACTCGCAAGCATCAGGACGCCTTGCACGAAATCCAGGCCAGGCAGGCTATTCTCGAAGCCGAACGGACGGCCTTGCAGCAATGCATGGCGATCATCGAGTTCACCCCGACGGGCGAGGTGCTCGACGTCAGCCCGGTTTTTTTGAAAATGATGGGGTATTCACTCAGCGAAACCCTCGGTCAGCATCATTCGATGTTTTGTGAGCCTGCCTATTCACGCAGTGCCGAATGCTCGGCGTTATGGCGGCAGTTGGGGCAGGGTTCTCCAGCCGACAGCCAGTTTCTGCATTTGCGGCGTGATGGAAGCTGGCTGTGGGTGCACGCAAGCTACGTCCCTGTGCTGGATCACCATGCAAAGGTGCAGCGCATCATCCTGATTGTTCGCGATATCAACGAGCGGGTGTTGCGCGCCCAGGCCGAAACCAGTTTCATGCAAGCGATCGACCGTTCCATGGCGGTTATCGAATTTGATCTGAGCGGTCAGGTCGTGAATGCCAACGAGAATTTCATGAACGTCATGGGGTACCGCCTGCAAGAAATTCGGGGCCAGCATCACCGGATTTTCTGCAAACCCAGCGAGGTCCAGAGTGAGGCTTATCGTGGCTTCTGGGCCGGGCTCAATCGCGGTGAATACAGGACCGGCCTTTTCGAACGCGTCGACAATCGAGGCGCGACTGTCTGGCTGCAGGCTACCTACAACCCTCTCTACGATGCACGGGGGCGCTTGTATGGCGTGGTCAAGTTCGCCACTGACAGCACTCGCGAAGTCGAGCAACGCCAAAGTGAATCAAAAGCCGCCGGACTTGCTTTCGAGACGTCCCGGCAGACCGATGAGCAAACCCGGCTCGGCACGTGTGTGGTTCAGCAAACCGTTACGGTGGTGCAAAGCATCGCCGATGAGCTTCAGCAGGTGTCAGCCGGGATAGGTGCCCTGAGCGCGCAGTCCGAAGAAATCGGCAGCATCGTCGATGCCATCCGGGGTATTGCCGAACAGACCAATCTGCTTGCCCTCAATGCCGCCATCGAAGCGGCTCGCGCCGGGGAGCAGGGACGCGGCTTCGCGGTGGTGGCCGATGAGGTGCGCAATCTGGCGCGACGTACAAGTCAGTCAACCGTGGCCATTACTCAGGTCGTCGCCAAGAACCGTGAATTGGCCAGGCAAGCGGTGAGCAGCATGCAATCGAGCACGCTCAAGGCAGAGCAGGGCGTGAAACTGGCTAACCAGGCCGGCACTGTCATTCTGGATATTCATCGAGGCGCGCAGCAGGTGGTGGAGGTGATGGGTGAATTCGCTCAAGCGCTGGATCAACGACGTGGTGCCTGAGCGAGCCCGGGATTACTGCGGCTGCGCCGCCGCCAACAGCTCCTTGGTGTAGGGATGCTGGGGCGAGTCGAACACTTCATGGCTGGCGCCGTGCTCCACCACTTTACCGTCCTTGATCACGATCATGTCGTGGGCCAGGGCGCGGACCACCGCCAGGTCATGGCTGATGAACAGGTAAGTCAGGCCATGCTTTTCCTGGAGCTGGCGGAGCAGGGCGACCACTTGCTTTTGCACGGTGCGGTCCAGGGCTGAGGTCGGTTCGTCCAGCAGAATCAGGGCCGGCTTGAGCACCAATGCCCGGGCGATGGCGATGCGTTGGCGCTGGCCACCGGAGAATTCGTGGGGGTAGCGGTGGCGGCTCTGCGGGTCGAGGCCGACTTCCTGCAGCGCCTGGATCACCTGCGCTTCACACTGCTCGGAACTGGACGAGCTGTGGACCTCAAGGCCTTCACTGATGATCTGCTGCACCGACATGCGAGGGCTGAGGCTGCCGAACGGGTCCTGGAACACCACCTGCATCTGCTTGCGCCACGGTCGCAGGTCTTTCTGCGACAGATGATCGAGGGCTTGTCCCTGGAAGCGGATGCTGCCTTCGGATTCGATCAATCGCAGGATCGCCTGGCCGAGAGTGGATTTGCCGGAACCGGATTCACCGACGATGCCCAGGGTCTTGCCGCGCTGGATCGTCAAGCTGATGCCGTCCACGGCGCGCAGGTATTCCTTGCGCCGGAACAGCCCGCCGCCCAGGGCAAAGCTGACGCGCAGATCCTGCACTTGCAAGACGTCTTCGCGTTCGTCACGGGGCAGGGCTTCGCCTTCCGGTTCGGCGTGCAGCAACTCGCAGCTGTAGGGATGCTTCGGCGCGCTGAAGAGCGTTTCGCACGGCGCCTGTTCGACGATTTCCCCGGCCTTCATCACGCACACCCGTTGCGCGATGCTGCGCACCAGGTTCAGGTCGTGGCTGATCAGCAGCAATGACATGCCGAGTCGTTGCTGCAGGGACTTGAGCAGCAGCAGAATCTTGCGCTGCACCGTCACGTCGAGCGCGGTGGTCGGTTCGTCGGCAATCAACAGTTCCGGTTCGCAGGCCAGGGCCATGGCAATCATCACCCGCTGTCGTTGGCCGCCGGAGAGTTGATGCGGATAGGCCTTGAGGCGTTCGGTGGGTTTCTGGATGCCCACCAGGGCCAGCAACTCCAGAATGCGCTGGCGCGCGGCCTTGCCGCCCAGGCCCTTGTGCAGCATGAGGGTTTCGCCAATCTGCTTTTCGACGCTGTGCAGCGGGTTCAGCGAGGTCATGGGTTCCTGGAAGATCATCGCGATCCGGTCCCCGCGTAGTTCGCGCAGAACCCTGGCCTCGGCGCCCACCAGTTCCTGGCCGCGATAGCGGATGCTGCCGGTGGTATGGCTGCCGGTTTGCGGCAGCAGTTGCAGAATCGAATGGGCCGTTACCGACTTGCCGGAGCCTGACTCGCCCACCAGGGCCAGGCATTCACCGGGGCGGATATCCAGGCACAGGTTGCGCACCACGGTTTGGTCGTTGAAGGCCACGCTCAAGTCGCGGATTTCGATCAGGTTGTCGCTCATCTCAGGGTTCCGCTTCATGGCCGTGGATCAGGATCGGGGGTCGAATGCATCGCGCAACGCCTCGCCAATGAACACCAGCAGAGAAAGAATCAGCGCCAGGGTGAAGAACGCCGTCAGGCCCAGCCACGGCGCTTGCAGGTTCTGTTTGCCCTGGCCGATCAACTCGCCCAGCGACGCGCTGCCCGCCGGCATGCCGAAGCCGAGGAAGTCCAGGGCGGTGAGGGTGGAAATCGCCCCGGTGAGGATGAACGGCAGATAACTCAGGGTGGCGTTCATCGCGTTGGGCAGGATATGCCGCACGATCACCTTGCGGTCGGACAGGCCCAGGGCTCTGGCGGCCTTGACGTATTCAAGGTTGCGCCCGCGCAGGAACTCGGCGCGCACCACATCCACCAGGGCCAGCCAGGAAAACAGCGCCATGATTCCCAGCAGCCACCAGAAATTCGGCTCGACGAAGCCGGACAGAATGATCAGCAGATAGAGCACCGGCAGCCCGGACCAGACTTCCAGCAGGCGTTGCCCCAGCAGGTCCACCCAGCCGCCGTAATACCCCTGCAAAGCACCGGCGCTGATGCCGATCAGCGCGCTGATGGCCGTCAGGGCCAAGGCGAACAGAATCGACACCCGTGCCCCGAAGATCACCCGGGCCAGCACGTCCCGGGCCTGATCATCGGTGCCCAGCCAGTTCACCGACGAGGGCGGGCTTGGGGTCGGCTGGTTCAGGTCGTAGTTGGGTGTGTCGTCGCTGAACGGGATCGGCGGGAACAACAGCCAGCCGCCGTCCTTGTGGATCAGATCCTGCACGTAGCTGCTGCGGTAATCGGCCTGGAACGGCAACTGCCCGCCAAACTCCTGTTCGGTGTAGCGCTTGAACACTGGGAAATACAGCGACCCCTGGTAACTCACCAGCAACGGCTTGTCGTTGGCGATCAATTCGCCGCCCAGGGTCAGCATGAACAGGCCGATGAACAGCCACAGCGACCACCAACCCCGGCGATTCTTCTTGAAACGCTCAAAACGCCGGCGGCCCAAGGGTGACAACTTGAACATCAGGCGTTCCTCGCGGCGAAGTCGATACGCGGGTCCACCAGGGTGTAGCACAGGTCGCCGATGAGTTTGATCAGCAAGCCGAACAGCGTGAAGATGAACAGCGAACCGAACACCACCGGATAGTCCCGGGACACCGCGGCCTCATAGCTCATGCGTCCCAGGCCATCGAGGGAGAAGATCACCTCGATCAGCAAGGAGCCGGCGAAAAACACGCTGATGAACGCCTGGGGAATCCCTGACACCACCAGCAGCATCGCATTGCGGAACACATGGCCATACAGCACGCGTCGTTCGCTCATGCCCTTGGCTCGCGCGGTGACCACGTACTGGCGGGTGATTTCGTTGAGGAACGAGTTCTTGGTCAGGATCGTCAAGGTGGCGAAACCGCCGATCACCAGCGAAGTGACCGGCAGGACCAGATGCCAGAAATAATCGGTGATCTTGCCCAGTGTCGACAGCGACTCGAAGTTGTCCGAAACCAGCCCGCGCACCGGAAACCAGTTCAATGACGTGCCGCCGGCAAACATCACGATCAGGAACATGGCGAACAGAAATGCCGGCATGGCGTAGCCGATTATGATCGCCGTGCTGCTCCACACGTCGAAGGCCGAACCATGGCGCACCGCCTTGCGGATGCCCAGGGGAATCGACACTAGGTAGGTGATCAGCGTGGCCCAGAGCCCGAGGGAAATGGTCACCGGCATCTTCTCCAGGATCAGGTCGGTCACCGTGGCGCCGCGAAAGAAACTCTTGCCGAAGTCCAGTCGGGCGTAGCTGCTGAGCATCAACCACAAACGCTCATGGGCCGGTTTGTCGAAGCCGTATTGTTTTTCAATGTCCTTGATCAGCTGTGGATCGAGGCCGCGACTGGCTCGCGAACTGCCGGTCATGGCAGTGCCCGAACTGCCGACACTGGCGCCGCCGATGCCTTGCAGGTGAGCGATGGCCTGTTCCACCGGCCCGCCCGGAGCGGCCTGCACGATGACGAAATTCACCAACAGGATGATGACCAGCGTCGGAATGATCAGCAGCAAGCGCCGCGCGATATAGGCCCACATCAATGCCGCCCTCCAGGGGAGCCGCGTTTGAGGCGTTCGGCGGCCATCTGCTCGTTGGTCAGCGGTGTGGTGCTCATTTCCCACCAGCTTTCGATGGCTTCGTCATTGCTGGCCTGCACTTTGGGTCTGCCAAAGCGGTTCCACCAAACGGTCGAACTGCCCGGCGGGTAGTAGTTGGGGATCCAGTAGTAATTCCATTGCAGCACCCGGTCCAGGGCATGGGCATGGCGGAGCATGTCGCGCTGGGTGGTGGCTTTGACCAGCCCGTCGATCAGGGTATCGACGGCCGGATTCTGCAAGGCCATGTAATTGTTGGCCCCTGGATCGTTGGCCGCCGCCGAGCCGAAATAGTTGTAGAGCTCCATGCCCGGCGAAGTGCTGACGGGATAGCCGGTGATGATCATGTCGTAGTCGCGACTCATCAGGCGATTGACGTATTGGGAGGCGTCGATGCGCCGGATGCTCATGTCGATGCCGATCTGTGCCAGGGTGCGCTTGTAGGGCAACAACAGCCGGTCGAGGCCGTTCTGGCTGATCAGGAACGTGAAGCTCAGCGCTTCCCCCTCGGCATTGACCAGGCGGTCGCCGTCGGGTTTCCAGCCGGCCTGTTGCAGCAGCGCCAGGGCTTGCAGTTGTTTGTCACGGATCACGCCGCTGCCGTCGGTTTTCGGTGCGTGGAAGACCTGGCTGAAGACTTCCTCTGGGACTTTGCCGCGCAACGGCTCGAGAATCGCCAGTTCGTCGGCATCGGGCAGTTGCCGGGCGGCCAGGTCGGTGTTGGAGAAAAAACTCTGCTGGCGCACATAGAGGTTGCGCATCATCTGGCGGTTGCTCCACTCGAAATCCCAGAGCATGGCCAGGGCCTGGCGGACACGCCGATCCTGGAACTGCGGTTTTTGCAGGTTGAACACGAAGCCTTGGGCTGTTTGGGGAGCCTCGGTGGCCAGGTGGGCCTTTTGCAGGCGACCGTCATGCAGGGCCGGGCTGTCATAGCCGATGGAATAACCGGTGGCGGAGAACTCGCGATTGTAGTCATAAGCGCCGCCACGCAAGACCTGCCGCGCCACATCGGTATCGCCGAAATACTCGATGCTGAAATGGTCGAAATTGTAGAGTCCGCGACTGACCGGCAGGTCCTTGCCCCACCAGTCGGGGTTGCGCTCGAAGGTGATGCTGCGTCCCGAGTCGATCCGGCCCACCCGATAGGGGCCACTGCCCAGCGGGGCTTCGTAGCCACCTCCACTGGCAAAGTCGCGGGTTTTCCACCAGTGCTCGGGAAAGACCGGCAGTGTGGCGATGTCCAGAGGCAGGGTACGGTTTTCGTTGTTCTTGAAGTCGAAGCGAACGGTGCGCTCGGATTCCACTTCGACGCCTTTGACGGCGGCGAACTGGGTGCGATACCGCAGGCTGCCCTGGGTCATCAACAGCTCGAAGGTGTAGCGCACGTCTTCGGCGGTGATGGGCTTGCCATCGGCAAACCTGGCCTTGGGATTGAGATAGAAGCGCAAGGACAGGCCATCGTCGGCGCGTTCCATCTTTTGCGCCACCAGGCCATAGACGGTATAGGGCTCGTCCAGCGAGCGCTGAGCCAGCGGCGAATACAGCATTCCATCGATCTGGCTGACGCCGATGCCTTTGTCGATGTAGGGCAGGACGTGGTCGAAATGGCCGATCTCGATGGCCGAGCGGCGCATGGTGCCGCCTTTGGGGGCCTGGGGATTGGTATAGGCGAAGTGGCTGAAGCCCTGGGGGTACTTGGCCGGTTCGCCATACACCGTCAGGGCATGTTGCGGTGTGGCATCCACACCGGCGGCACCTGTCAGCAGGACCACGGCAGTGAACAGCAGTGAAGGGAACGCCAGTCGCATTGTCAGCCTTAAAGCCGGGTGATAGATGACCACGATTTGTACGCGAGCTACGCCTTGATCGCTAGCCCCTTGGCCTGACACAAACACAACGGCCCACCGAAGGGCGGGCCGTTATGTCGATAAGCCGGGATCAGTCCTGGCGGCTGGTCACTTCCAGCAGGTGATAGCCGAACTGGGTCTTGACCGGACCCTGCACCACATTGATCGGGGCGCTGAATACCACGGTGTCGAATTCCTTGACCATCTGGCCTGGACCGAACGAACCCAGGTCGCCGCCCTGACGGCTGGACGGGCACGAGGAGTTGGCTTTGGCGACTTCAGCGAAATCGGCGCCGGCTTCGATCTGAGCCTTGAGTTCGTTGCACTTCTCTTCGCTGGAAACCAGGATGTGGCGGGCAGTGGCTTTGGCCATGGGTAAAATTCCTTTCAATAGCTTTAAAGGTGTTGAGCCTACCGGAATCACTGACCGGTTGTTGTCAAAAATGCGTCAAAACCTTGAGTCTGTCGATCAAAGGCCGGCTTTGCGCAGGCGTTCGGCGTGGCGCACGTAAAGCTCCACCGGGTCTGTACCCTTGCGGCTGCAACCGGCTGTCTGGTTGATGGCGTCCATGTGGTCCAGTGGATAGTCAGAGCGAATGACCTTGCCCAGGTGCGAGCTGAAGCGTCCCACCAGGCCGTCGTTCTGCCCGGCTTCGGTGATGAAATACTCGGAAAAGGCCCGGCAGAAACCCTGCAGTGGGTCCATCGCATTGCACGCTCCGTTCTCGGAGTCCGGCAACGTGCCGCTCCATGAGTAGTAGCGCACCCCGTTGACCCTTTGTGCTCCGTTGCCGCCCCAGTGTTTGGGCAGGCCTTGGGGGTATTTGTCATTGAACGCGCCTACGCCTTCGGTGGTCAGCGCCGTCAGTGCTGCGATGGCTGCGTGTGGCAGTTGCGCCTGGCCGCCCAGCAGCGAGATGAAGTCAGCAAAAAGCGTGGCGACTTTATCCGCCACATGCTCTGGCAGGCGCCCCGGGGTCAGGGCTTTGTAGAGGAAATCAATCAGTTCGGAGCCATGATTGGGGCCGCTGACCGAGGTCACCGAGGCCACCCTGTCGGGGGCAACAGCGCCGGCGTATCGGGCGGCCAGCGCGCCCTGGCTGTGACCGATCAGGTTGACCCTGGTGGCGCCGGTGCCGCTCAGGATCCGATCGATCTGTGCCAGCAGTTGTTCACCACGGGCTTCATTGGAATGTGTCGCTGACAAATAGGGGATGAACACCCGGGCACCGGCGGCGCGTAATGCCTGTTTGATCCCATGGAAGAGTTCGAAGCCGCCGACCCTGTCAAACCCGAACAACCCATGGACCAGCAGGATGGGAAATTGAGTGGTTGCATTCCGTTGCATGTTCGTACCTTTTTCGAAGAGGTTCCTGTTGAATTCGCGACGTCACTCTAATGCAGGCTTGTGCTGGACGGTGTAGGAAGAAACCGCAGTGCTCTGCTGAAAACGGAATAGAAGAAGTGGGAAGGGTCGGACTGGAGCCGGACGGATCTGAGCGTATCGGGATACTTCCGATTGCCCTTGGCGCTTGCGGCTACAACTTCACCGGCACCAGGCCACTCCCGTGGTCGTCTTGTCTGACTGTGGGTTTGGGACGGCCGAGGTTTAATGGCTTCATCGGGTGCCGCGATATGAACGCGGTGCCTTTATCCAAGGACTGGAGCCTATGTATGACCACTTACCCATCTGCCCCGCGAGCCCGGCTCGCACCCCTGACGAAATTGCCGGCCCCGTTTCTGGCAGCGGCCACGGCAGGGGTGATCAACCCCGCTTGGCGCAAGGTCGTCATCACCGTCAAGCCATATCCAATGATGACGTGCGGAGATGAGTTGCTGCTGTTCTGGCACGGACTCAATTCAGACGCCGAACCCTATCGGCATGAAGTGCGAAGGTTCATCACTGAGCGACATGTGGGGCGAGATGTCGTTTTTGTTGTGCGCGAGCCGCATATCGCCGAGCTGGACGGCGGCTCGCTGGAGATCAGCTACCAAGTGACGAGCAAACGGCTGCCGGCCACGCTGGTTTCCCAGCCTTTGCAACTGGATATCGGCGATGTTTCCTTGCAACTGCCGGCCGCCGTTGCCAACGATGCCGTGGGCGGCAGCCTGGACCCGGCGCGGGTGCCCGAAGGAACGTGCGTGACCATCAAACCCTATTCCAGAATGGCCGTCGGCGACCGGTTGATCCTGATTGCCAGCAACGATTCCAGGGCCGTTTGGCGCGATGTGCTGGATATCGAGGCTCATGCCGTCGGCCGCGAGGTAGCGTTCTGGGTCGATCATGCGCTGATTGCCCCTCATGAGGGTCAAAGCCTGAGCCTGACCTATGTCGTCCGGCGCGGACATTCGGTGCGTCGCGCCGAGCCCCTGTCGTTGCACTTGGGGCCTTTGCGACGTCCTGCTCTGAAAGCGCCGCGGATTGCGGGATTGAACGCGGGCGGGCTGGATGTCGACGGGTTACAGGAAGGGGTGAGTGTCGTCATCGACGATGCCGGGCTTGAGGCTGGCGAGCTGGTCTGGTTGCAGTGCAACGGCAGTTACGCGCATGTCGCCGAGCGCGAAATCACCGCGGCGACGGCAGGTCAAGCGCTAACCTTTGTAGTGCCTGCGGCGTTCTGGCAGGACCAGCGCGGCAGGTCGGTGCACTTGTTTTATCAGGTCGAGCGCCTGGACGATGTGAGCCAGCATTCGGAGTGGGTCACCGTCCAGGTTCGCTCCGAGACAAAAAGCTGAGCGCCCTCGCTGGGGAGGGCGCTTTCAGGATTCAGGCCGACACCAGTTGGCGATGGGCCTGACGCAGCAGTTGCTCGGTGGACGACCAACCCAGGCAGCCATCGGTCACCGATACGCCGTAACGCAGCGACGGGCCCAACGACTGGCAACCTTCGAACAGGTGGCTTTCCAGCATCATGCCGATGAGGGAGTGGTTTCCTTGCAGGCGCTGTTCCAGGACGTCGTTGAACACCTGAGGCTGGCGCAACGGATCTTTGCCGCTGTTGGCGTGGCTGCAATCCACCATGATCCGGGCCGGTATTTTCAGGCGGGTCAGGTCATTGTGTATCTGTGTGACGCTCTGGCGGTCATAGTTCGGCCCGCGATGGCCGCCGCGCAGCACCAGATGAGTGTCGGGGTTGCCCTGGGTCTGGATGATCGCCGGATGCCCCTGGCTGTCGACGCCGAAATGCCGATGAGGATGGGCTGCCGAGCGCATGGCATCGCAGGCGATGCCAACGCCGCCGTCCGTGCCGTTCTTGAAGCCGACCGGCATGCCCAGGCCGCTGGCCATTTCCCGGTGGATCTGCGATTCGGTGGTACGCGCGCCGATGGCGACCCAACTGAGCAGGTCATCGAAGTAGTTGGCGGCCATGGGTTGCAGCAGTTCGGTGGCCACAGGCAGGCCCAACTGGAGCATTTCGCGCATCAGTTCCCGGGACAGCGTCAGGCCGCCGGCCATGTCATCGCTGCCATCCAGGCCAGGGTCGTAAGCGAGGCCTTTCCAGCCTACCGTCGTGCGGGGTTTTTCCACGTAGGCGCGCATCACCAGCAGCATGCTGTCGCTGACTTCATGGGCCACGCGCGCCAGGTTGGCAGCGTATTCGAGGGCCGATTTCGGGTCGTGGATGGAGCAGGGGCCGACAATGACCAGCAGGCGGGAGTCCTCGCCGTCGAGGATCGCGCGGATTGCCTGGCGATGGGCATTGACCTGTTGGCTCAGCGCCGAGCTGAGGGGCAATTGTTGCTTGAGTTGCAATGAGCTGGGCAGACGCAGGGTCAGGGCTTCATTGGCGGGGTTTAGCGTGGACAGCGGCAAAGCAGAGACGGACGAATTCATGATCTGGTTTCCTGGGCGGGCAGCGGGTTCATTCCCGCGCGCCGGCCCTATTGGGGTGTTCGACAATTGGCCGTATTGGCCCGCAACTGAGGCTTGCCACCGGTAGGTGACCGATCGGAGGCGGCAGGCTGTCCCGAGCGGTGGCTGGTAAATCGCCAGGCGGAAAAACTGTCGTAACGGTAATAAGTGGCGTAGTTCATGGCTCAATCCTCAAGTTTGTCTGGTGTCGCAAAAATGTGTGGGGCTGAAAAAACAAAACCCCCGGTCGGGAGGCCGACCGGGGGTTAGAAAACTCTGGAAGGCGACCCGTTTAAATTGGGCGCCGGTTGGGTATCAGGCGCGCCAGTGGCTAAACCAATACCCAAAATAAAAGCTGACCGGAGTCTGAACACTGTTCGCCCAGGCGGCCGCAACCGAGCGCGGGGCGCTGGCGGTTTGAAGCGATGCGAGGGCGTTGAACATGGTCTGTCTCCGATGAATGGACCTGAGCTTACTAGAGCAGGGTGGGCCGGTTCAATCAGAAAATTCTATCGTGGGCATGTGATTGTTCATCCTGGCTTGAGTCCGGCGGGCTTTGTGACAAACTTTGGGTTTGCACCTTCTCTCGATCTGGCTTTCGGCCTGAGCGAGTTGCGGTGCCCGACGGTTATCGGACCCAGTCGTATGGGTGACCACGCTTTGAAGAGGTACACATGAGTTTCCAGTGGCGTGCGGCAACGGCCGAGGACATTGCCTTTGCCCGGCAACTGACGTGCATCAACATGCTTCCCTATTACTTGCACCATGATTTGTTATGGCAGGACGAAGCATTCGATCTGGCCTGGATCATTCGTCAGAACTGGATCATCTGCCGCGAGGGGCAAGCGTTGGGTTTTGTCAGCCTCAGTCGTGATGCCCGGGCGTTGTATATCCGGGAGCTACAGATTGCCGAGGCGTTTCGGGGGCAGGGCGCCGGCACCTGGGCGATCGGTCAGGTTTGGGACATGGTGATGCAAGAGCGTCGCCCGGCGTTACGCTTGACGGTTTTCAAGAACAATCCGGCCAGGGTGCTCTACGAGCGCATGGGGCTGCAGGTGGTCGGCGAGGATGAATGTTTCCTGAGGATGGAGCGGGCCGCCAGGGCTTGAGGCCTCGGATTGCGTGCCTGTGAAAGACGCGCTGTAACTTTTATATGTCCCTTTGCGCTAGGTCTGCCGGATGGTTTTTGCTAAGGTGTTGGGCAACCCAAATAAGACCAAATCGTGAGGTGTCTGCTTGATTAGGGTGTTAGTGGTCGACGACCATGATCTCGTCCGTACGGGCATTACACGAATGCTGGCTGATATCGACGGTCTGCAGGTGGTTGGTCAGGCTGAATCCGGGGAAGAGTCCCTTATCAAGGCGCGTGAATTGAAACCCGACGTGGTACTCATGGACGTCAAGATGCCAGGCATCGGCGGTCTTGAAGCCACGCGTAAACTGCTGCGCAGCCACCCGGACATCAAGGTGGTCGCGGTGACCGTGTGTGAAGAAGATCCGTTCCCGACCCGCTTGCTGCAGGCGGGTGCTGCGGGTTACCTCACCAAGGGCGCCGGCTTGAACGAGATGGTCCAGGCCATTCGCCTGGTGTTTGCCGGTCAGCGTTACATCAGCCCGCAAATTGCCCAGCAGTTGGCAATCAAGTCGTTCCAGCCGACCAATGAATCGCCCTTCGATGCGCTGTCGGAGCGGGAAATTCAGATAGCCCTGATGATTGTCGGTTGCCAAAAGGTGCAGATCATCTCCGATAAGCTGTGCTTGTCGCCTAAAACCGTCAACACCTACCGTTACCGAATCTTCGAGAAGCTGTCGATCAGCAGCGATGTCGAGTTGACGCTGCTGGCGGTGCGCCACGGCATGGTCGATGCCAGCGCCTGATAATGACTGAACTGTTTGATCCAAGTGCTTTCCTGTCCACATGCAGCGGTCGCCCAGGCGTCTATCGCATGTTCGACAGCGATGCGCGTCTGCTTTACGTTGGTAAGGCCAAGAACCTCAAGAAGCGTCTGGCCAGTTACTTTCGTAAAACCGGCCTCGCGCCAAAGACCGCCGCCCTGGTGGGGCGCATCGCGCAAGTCGAAACCACCATCACCGCCAATGAAACCGAGGCCTTGCTGCTCGAGCAGACGCTGATCAAGGAATGGCGGCCGCCGTACAATATTCTGCTGCGTGACGATAAGTCCTACCCGTACGTGTTCCTGTCCGACGGGGCATTTCCGCGTCTGAGCATCCACCGCGGGGCCAAGAAGGCCAAAGGCCGGTATTTCGGCCCTTACCCCAGCGCCGGGGCGATCCGTGAAAGCCTGAGTCTGCTGCAGAAGACCTTCTTCGTTCGCCAATGCGAAGACAGCTATTACAAGAACCGTACCCGACCATGCCTGCAATATCAGATCAAACGCTGCAAAGCGCCTTGCGTCGGGTTCGTCGAACCCCAGGTCTACGCCGAAGACGTGCGCCACTCGGTGATGTTTCTTGAAGGTCGCAGCAATGCGTTGACCGACGAACTGTCGGCGGCGATGGAGGACGCGGCGGTCAATCTTGAGTTTGAGCGGGCTGCCGAGCTGCGTGACCAGATCGGGCTGCTGCGCCGCGTGCAGGATCAGCAGAGCATGGAAGGTGGCAGCGGCGACGTTGACGTGATCGCCGCGTTCATCAACCCGGGTGGCGCCTGCGTTCACCTGATCAGCGTGCGCGGCGGTCGGGTGCTGGGTAGCAAGAACTTCTTTCCCCAGGTGGGTATCGAGGAAGACGTGGCCGAAGTCATGGCGGCGTTTTTGGGCCAGTACTACATCAGCAGCCCGGAGCGCGACCTGCCTGCCGAGTTGATCGTCAATGTGGTCCACGAAGACTTCCCAGCCCTGGTCGAGGCCATTGACAAGCTTCGTGGTCGTGAACTGACCATCAGCCATCGCGTGCGTGGCACCCGGGCGCGCTGGCAGCAACTGGCCGTGACTAACGCCGAACAGGCCCTTGGCGCACGCTTGGCCAACCGCCAGCATGTGGCGGCACGGTTCGACGCCTTGGCCGACGTCCTTAACCTGGACGAGCCGCCGCAGCGGCTGGAGTGCTACGACATCAGTCACTCCAGTGGCGAAGCGACCGTGGCGTCTTGTGTGGTGTTTGGTCCGGAGGGCCCGATCAAGTCCGATTACCGGCGCTACAACATCGAAGGCGTTACCCCGGGCGATGATTATGCGGCGATGCATCAGGCGCTGATGCGCCGGTTTGGCAAGCTCAAGGACGGGGAGGGCAAGCTGCCGGACATCTTGCTGGTGGACGGCGGCAAAGGCCAGCTGTCCATGGCCCGCGACGTATTGAATGAGCTGATGGTCCCCGACCTGATCCTGCTGGGCGTGGCCAAGGGCGCCACCCGCAAGGCTGGCTTCGAGACCCTGTACCTGAACGATGCGGCCCATGAGTTCACCCTGAAAGGGGACTCGCCGGCGTTGCACCTGATCCAGCAGATCCGTGACGAAGCTCACCGTTTCGCCATTACCGGACACCGCGCCCGCCGGGGCAAGACCCGCCGTACATCGACGCTGGAAGGTGTGGCAGGGGTCGGCCCGACGCGACGTCGCGATCTATTGAAACATTTTGGTGGATTGCAGGAGCTGTCTCGTGCCAGCATCGAAGAGATAGCCAAAGCTCCCGGTATCAGTAAAAAGCTCGCTGAGTCGATTTATGCAAGCCTGCATAGCGAGTAGAATGCCCGTCAACCTCGCAGCCAGTTGTGCCGATGAATATCCCAAATCTGATTACCGTACTCCGCGTCCTGCTCATCCCGATCTTCATTTTGCTGTTCTATTTGCCATACCACTGGAGCTATGTGGCCTCCGCCTCGGTCTTTGCCTTCGCCGCCGCCACCGACTGGCTGGACGGCTACCTGGCCCGACGCCTGGAGCAGAGCACGCCTTTCGGCGCCTTCCTGGACCCTGTGGCCGACAAGCTGATGGTCGCGGTCGCCCTGGTACTGCTGGTGCAGGAACACGCCAACCTCTGGCTGACCCTGCCGGCGGCGGTGATCATCGGCCGCGAAATCGTCGTATCAGCACTGCGCGAATGGATGGCCGAACTGGGCGCCCGTGCCCAGGTGGCGGTATCGAACCTGGGCAAATGGAAAACCGCCGCGCAGATGCTGGCGCTGGTGATCCTGCTGGGCAACCCGGCCAACTTCAATTTCTGGGTGCTGTTGGGCTACGCACTGCTGCTGATCTCCGCAGGCCTGACATTGTGGTCGATGGTTCAGTACCTGCGCGCCGCCTGGCCGCATCTGCGTACTGACGTAGACCCGAAATAAAAGTTTTTTGAATCAAAGGGTTGACGGCGTAATCTGAATCTATAGAATGCGCCACACCAAGACGCGGGAATAGCTCAGTTGGTAGAGCACGACCTTGCCAAGGTCGGGGTCGCGAGTTCGAGTCTCGTTTCCCG
>LNAP01000021.1_pt1 | contig 140929 bp, 127 predicted proteins | sample 602601 | NCBI WGS metagenome assembly LNAP01 (sample SAMN02440304, study PRJNA202911) | soil metagenome | biome: Subtropical and temperate rainforests or woodlands; isolation source: soil samples (1 kg each in a 20% v/v slurry with milli Q water) were... ...
AAATAAATATGCCGTCGAAACGAACGGTTCCATGTTGTACTTGACGAAATATATCAATGGCGCTCGAACGGTCCTGCAGCAAATCAATTATCCGTTCCAGGATGGGGAGCCGGTATTCATTACGGTCCGTGCGTTAGGTTCAAATTTGAAGGTGCTGGTAGACGGTGTGCCATATTTTAATGTGACGGATACACAGTATACCTCAGGCAAGATCGGACCGTTTTCCGACAAATCCTTCGTCCGTTTCGGACTTGTCACAACAAAAGCTCTGAAAGAACCCGAAATTGTGTGGGATCAAAACTACGCGATATGGGAGGACGGCTCCGCTCGTGCAGAGGTACGGTATTCGAACATTACATTTACAGATCCGGAAAACGATCCCTTGTTGGGTAGTTACCTTTGGAGGATTGCCCACACGCCGAAGTTTATGAACAATCAAGGTATTTCGGCGCTGAATGGGAAAACCTTCACATCCAGCCAATTGTATTTTGATTCGGTTGGTGTATACGATGTGACGCTTTCCGCGCAGGACGATCCGCATCCGGATTATCGCTATCCGAGCTCCGTGTTCGAGTCCTACCGTCAGCCATCGAATCAATTTACGAAGCGGATTACGGTTCATCGCGCACCAAAAGGATCGCTGACCGCAAGCGTTAATGCCGACCATACGGTACGTTTGACCGATACGCTGCACGATCCGGATCGGTGGGGAAGCGCAAACAGCTATTCGCCTCCGGAAGACGGCAAAGAATACGGATCGACAAGGGGAATAATTGAAAGAAAATATTATTACATTACCCCACGCGGTCAATATGTCGAGGCACAGCTTGTAAAACCGTCTGAGTCCGGAATGTATCAAATGGGGGTAACAGGTCGAGACGAATACGGCGCTTGGAGCGAATGGGCAATAGACACCATTGAAATTACAAATCCGTTCCCGCCGAATGCAATCCCAATGGCTGTAATGGTATATCCGAATGGCACCGCGCCTACGGTTCCGACTGTAACAAGTTCGCTTCGGCCAACGCTCGCTTGGAGCCAAACGGATGCTGATCCCGGAACGGTCTTTACTCGTTTTCATGTGCAGGTGACGAATGAGCCGAATGCGGCCTATATCCTTGACTCAGGAGACCAAGTGCAAAACACCGCAGAAGCAACCGCCAATTGGGTCCCGACAAGAGACTTGCCGGCAGGGCAAAAGCTGCGTGTGAGGGCAAGGACTCACGATGGAACGGATTGGAGCTCATGGTCGGCGCAAACGTGGCTGTTGATCAATCGGGCGCCGGCGGCGGCGCTGACTTTTCCGAACGGAACACAATCGAATCCGACGAGCCTTTCGACAAACAGGCCGACTATCCAGTGGAATCAAACAGATCCGGATCCGGGAACCGTCTTCCGGCGGTATCAGGTGGAAATTTCCAATGAAACGAATACGGCAATCATACAAACCTCCGGAGAAATAAGTCAATCTACAAGCTCAAACTCGGCAAGCTGGACTGTTTCCGCCGATTTGCCCGACGGAAAGTTCAGAGTCCGTGTCAGAGTCCATGACGGGTACGTGTGGTCCGCGTGGTCACCGGCACGGTGGATGATCACGAACGAGCCCCCGACGGCTGATTTTACCTGGTCGCCGACACTTATCTTTGAGGCTGACGATGTGACGCTGATCGACGCTTCGTCAGATCCGGACGGGGATTCTCTGACGTATGTATGGACGATCACGAGGCCGGACGGTGTGAGTATAACGCAAACCACGAAAAATGTGTTCATGCCTGACGTGATGAAAGGCGCTTACGTTGCGAGGCTGCGAGTGACGGATGACAAAGGAGCTTCCGATGAAGCGACGAAAACGATCGTCGTGGGGGATTTGGCGATTGCCGGGCAAGTTTCCCATACACCGGAATGGGAACAGTATCGGCAATCGTGGAATGAGAAGTTTCCGGAACAGGAGCGGGCTCCGGATGAGTTCTGGGCCGGTGAGGCACTGGTGCTTACGGCGAATGTAACCGATACGACAACAAGCGAGACGAAGCCGGTGCGTGTGAGGGCGGAGCTGGTAGAGACTGGCGATAGTGTAGGACTGTATAGCGGAAACGCGGTAAACTATTCCGGCATCATGCTGGAAGAAGAGCACAAAACGTTGGAGGACGGTCCTCAACGAATGCGATTTACCATCGAATGGTCGAACGGTCATGTGGAGACGGATGATGTTCCATTTCGGTTCCGCGGAAATATATTCGATGTGATCGTAAGTCAGTTGCGGTTGTAACTGTGGATAAAGAAGCGGCCTCGCCAGATGAGACCGCTTCTTTATCCACATCTTTTTTTATCGAATAAGGCAAGTTTTCATTGTTTTCATCCCTGTTATCCACATTATCCACAAGAAGTTACCCCAAATCTGTGGAAAACTTTATTGAAGCAGCGTTTCCCATTCCTCGTAATGGGAGGCCAACATAATTTTCTTTTCGCCGATTTTCGATTGAATCTCTTGAACGGCTACATAGTCGTTATAAACATCGGGACGCGTGAGCTGTTCCTCCAGATCCGCAATTTCCTCTTCCAACGCGGAAATCGCGGTCTCCAGCTGTTCTGTGCGCCGTTGACGGTTCCGTTCATCTCGTTTTGCCTGTTTCTCTGTTTCATAGGTGAGAAAGGCAGTGGATGCGGGAGCCGCAGGTTCACTTTGCCGTGCAGCCGTTTTTGTCGAAAGACCGGCTTTGGCGATGTCGAGATGTTCCTCTGGCACTGCCGCCGTGTCGGTTTCTTCTTTTTTCGCCAAATAATCGTCGTAATTTCCCAGGAAATGTCGAACGCCTCCAGGGTAAAGCTCCAGTACCTGCTCCGCCATCCGGTTCAAAAAGTAGCGATCGTGGGAAATGAATAAGAGCGTCCCTTCATAATCCAATAACGCAGACTCCAGCACTTCTTTGCTCACCAGGTCCAAATGGTTCGTAGGCTCATCCAGGATGAGCATATTGGCATTCAACAGCATGAGCTTGGCAAGCGAAACGCGCGCTTTTTCGCCGCCGCTTAACGCCGAAATCTTTTTCAGCACATCGTCGCCGCTAAACAAGAAATTGCCCAAAACGGTGCGAATACGAACCTCTTCCAAATGCGGGTACGCGCTCCATAGCTCTTCCAGTACGGTGTTGTTCAAATTCAATCCGGTCTGCTCTTGGTCGTAATAGCCGATCGTGACATTGGTGCCCCAATGGATGGCGCCGGAGATCGGCTGCATTTCGCCGACGAGCGCTTTCAGCAGCGTGGACTTGCCAATCCCGTTCGGACCGATGAGGGCCACGGAATCCCCCCGGCGGAGCTGAAAGCTTGCATTCGTGAACAATGGGGTGCTGCCGTCGTATGACATGGCCGCGTCGGTGACTTCGAGCACCTCCTTGCCGGATAGCTTATCTGTCTCGAACCGAAACGAAGTTCGTTTCGGTTCTCCGCCCGGACGGTCCATTCGCTCCATCCGTTCCAGCATGTTGCGGCGGCTTTGTGCGCGCTTGGTGGTGCTGGCTCGGACGATGTTTTTGCGAATGAAGTCCTCGACGCGAGCAATCTCTTCCTGCTGCTTTTCGTACATTTTGAGTTGTCTTTCGTATTCCGCCGCTTTTTGCTCAACGAACTTGGAGTAGTTGCCCGTGTAGCGCTTTGCGGAGGTTCGTTCGATTTCGTAGATCGTGTCGACGAGCGCATCGAGAAAATAGCGGTCGTGCGAGACGATCAGGACGGAGCCGCGATAGCTTTTGAGATACGATTCGAGCCAGCGCAGCGTCTCGATGTCCAAATAGTTGGTCGGCTCGTCCAGCATGAGCAGATCCGGTCCCGCGAGCAGGAGGCGGGCTAGGGCGAGGCGTGTTTTTTGGCCGCCGCTCAAGGTGGAAACAATAGTGTCGGGCGGGAAGTCCCCAAACCCCATCCCGTGCAGCACGCTGCGGATGTTCGCGTCGATGGCGTATCCGCCGCGCTCTCGAAACGTGTCCGAATTCGCCGCGTATTTAGCGAGCACCTGCTGATAAGCGGCTTCGTTCTCGGCGAGCTCAGGATCCGCCATGCGGGCTTCGAGCTCGCGGAGCTCCGCTTCCATCTCCAACAGCTCCGCATAAACGGAACGCATCTCGTGTTCAATGGAACGATTCGACTGCAGTCCGCTGTTTTGCGCCAGATAGCCGATCGACGTCCCTTTTCCAATAAAAAGCTGGCCTTCATCATACGATGCTTCGCCCGCTAAAATTCGCAGCAGTGTCGATTTGCCGGCGCCGTTAGCCCCGACGAGGCCGATCCGCTCCCGTTCATTCACCTGCAGGTGGATGTTCGATAGAATGGTGGTGGTGCCGTAGCTTTTGCCGATTCCCGATGCTTGCAGCAGCATAATTTTGTCCCTCCGTGTATTCCGCTATCTGATAGTGTAGCGAAAGGACGACTGCGGCGCTAGTGATGTGTCATAAAGGAAACTTCGCGTCGGTTTCATATCGGCTTCCAAGGAAGGAAAATATGGTACAATAGTTGAAATAAAATAACTGTGCAACAATGCGGTGGGCGGCAGGTGGATGCATGGCGAACGGATATGCTGCTTTGAGGAAGCAGGAGCTGCGCGAGCGGACCGCGCGACGAAGAGATTCCGCCACGGAGAAAGATCGAATACAGTGGTCCGAAGCGATCTGTGAGCGAACGATCGGCGGCTGGGGCGAACGCTTCGCTCGGTGGCGGGACGATGGACTTGTGCTGGGCTTGTTTGTGCCGTTTCGCTCGGAGGCGGACGTCATGGGAATCGCCAGATGGTGCTGGGAGCGGGACGTTCCGGTTGCGGCGCCGATTCTGGAGAAACGGGACATGAGCATGGCATTTCATCGGATCGCCGGCGATCGGGACCTTCGGTCGGGCGCTTACGGCATCCGAGAGCCTAAGCGGGAGACACCGAGAGTGGCAGAAAGTCAGCTTGCAGCGCTGTTGATACCGGGGCTGGCGTTTGACGCGGAGGGAGGCCGGCTCGGGTACGGGGGCGGTTACTACGACCGGTTTTTGGACCGCCTGCGTGCGAACGGACATGCGCCGCAGTTGTTGGCCCCGGCGTTTGAGCTGCAGCTTGTGGACAAGGTGCCGATGGATCCGCATGACACCAGAGTGCACTTTCTTGTGACGGAAGCCCGAACGGTGACGTGCGGCAAAGAGGCCGGAAGCAACTGTTGAACCGACAAACACATTTTACATAAGAAGGGAGAGCGGAAATCTCTCTATGGAAGCCAAACACACGAATCAAGGCAATGCCGCCGCTGATTCTCGCACGGCCGAGGCTTCGCCCTTGACCCATATCAATGAGCAGGGCAGAGCGCGAATGGTGGATATCAGCGACAAGGCGGATACGCATCGGACGGGCGTCGCCTCCACGGCGGTAACGATGAATCCGGAGACTCTGCAGGCAATTCAAGCCGGACGCATCGGCAAAGGAGACGTGCTCGCCGTAGCACAGGTCGCGGGCATCATGGCGGCGAAACGGACGCCCGACATCATTCCGATGTGCCACCCGATTCGCATTACAGGGGTAGACATCGCCTTCAGCGATAACGGCGCCGACACTTTATATATTGAAGCTGCGGTCAAAACGACCGGCGGCACCGGCGTCGAGATGGAGGCGCTCACGGCGGTTTCCGCGGCGGCGCTGACGGTGTATGATATGTGTAAAGCGATAGACAAAGCGATGATCATCGGGCCGACGATGCTGCAGCGCAAGACCGGGGGGAAGAGCGGAGATTTCATCAGGTAACATAAAGGGGAGAATATCAAAGCATGCGGTGGAAAGTGGCGATTCTAACGGCTAGCGATCGGGGAGCGCGAGGTGAAAGAGAGTCAACGAGCGCGCTTGTCATACGAGAACTGATTGAGGAAGAGCTGCAGGGTGAAATTGTCGAGGACCGCGTCGTGCCGGACGAGATGGACGAGGTGATGGCGGCGCTCATCGAGATGTGCGACTACTATCATGCCGACCTCATTTTGACGACGGGCGGAGCGGGAATACGGCCGAGGGATATCACTCCGGAGGCAACCAAAAACGTGCTTGAGCGGGAGGCGGCAGGGTTTCCGGAGATAATCCGCGCCTATGAGACGGCTAAAGGACGGAACGCAGTCTCTTTCCGGGGCACTGCCGGTCTGAGGGGCCAAACGCTGATCATCAACCTGCCCAACACGCCAAAAGGTGTGAGCGATGCGATGTTGGCGATTATGAAGGAGCTCGACACGGTGCTGCAGCATATCCATGGCGAGGAGTCGATGGAAGAATGAAACCGGAACACATTATGAAAGAAGTGAAGGTACAGGACGCCGTCGGCCTGAAGCTTGGGCATGACTTAACGCGCATTGTACCCGGAGTGTTTAAGGGACGGGCGTTCAAGAAAGGCCATACGATTACGGAAGCCGACATTCCGCTCTTGCTGGATATCGGGAAAGAGCACATTTATATCCTCGATATCCCGGAAGGCTGGGTACACGAGGAGGATGCGGCGCTGCTCATGGGACAGGCTGCAATGGGGGAACACTTGGTGCTGAGCGAACCTAGCGAAGGCAAAGTGACGCTCCAAGCGACGGCCGCAGGGCTCGCAAAGATCGACGACACCTTCGTCCACCTAGCGAACGAGATCGAGCATGTGGTGTTTTCGACGATTCGGACAAACACCGTTGTCCAGCCGGGGACCGCGTTAGCCGCAACCCGCGTCGTGCCGCTCGTTGTCGAGGAACGCATCGTCGCTCAATTCGAGACAGCCGCCCAGCAGCACCGATATCGGACGAACGGGGAGCACATCGTGACGGTGAAGCCGTTCCGCAAGCTCCGCGCGGGCGTCATCTCGACGGGCAGCGAAGTGATTTCGAAGCGCGTCGAAGACAAGTTCGGTCCCGTGCTGCGCGATAAGCTGGCGGCTCTCGGCTCCGAGGTGATCGAGCAGCGCTTCTCCGGCGACGACACCGACACGATTGTGGAGCATATCCGCTATTTTCAGTCGCAGGGAGCGGACCTGATCCTGGTGACCGGCGGCATGTCCGTCGATCCGGACGACCGAACGCCCGGAGCGATCAAGAAAGCCGGCGCCGCAATTGTGTCTTACGGCACTCCGATGCTGCCGGGCTCGATGATGCTGATGGGCTATCTCGGCAACACGCCGATTATGGGCCTTCCGGGTGCAGTCATTTACGAACCTTTTACCACCTTCGACGTGCTGCTGCCGCGCATTTGTGCGGGCGAGCGCATCGAGCGCCGCGATATTACGGTGCTAGGCTACGGCGGATTGCTCAAATAACTACCTTTGAGGAGGACTTTCCATGCTGCAAAATATCGGACCGATCGGCTTGCTGCTCATCGTCATCGTAGCGCTTATTCTGTTCGGTCCAAATAAACTGCCCGAGCTTGGCAGAGCGTTCGGCCGCACGCTGCGCGAGTTTAAGGAAGGCACGAAAGAGCTTTTAAAGGACGACGATAAGGACAAGAGTGAAGCGGAAAAAGGTTCCCAGAGCGCTGCCGCCAACCGCGTTGAGCCGAAAGTGGTCGAGGCGGAGTATACGGAAGTCAAATCGGATGCGCCGCAGCAGTCTGCCGATAAGCAGAATCAGGACAAGCGGCTGCCGGACTAGCATAGAAAGGGACAGCCGATAGCCTTATTTCGCCCTTTCCCCGTAATTGGTGAAAATAGAGGACAACGACTATAATCTTTATACCGTCAGGAGCGTTTCCTGGCGTTTTTTATGATGTAAATGGTTAACTCGGCGGAATGTTTGGGGCGTTACATAGGGATAAGTGCCTTGAGAATAGGCAACAATGGGAAAGGTGAAAAATACCAAAAAAATTTCGGAAGGCTACTTGAAAACTGGATTCAAAATCAGTAAAATCAATCTCGTGAGTGTTAGCACTTAACATCGACGAGTGCTAACAACAAAAAATCTCAATAGACGCATTAAAGGAGGCCATTTTGTCATGATCAAACCGTTAGGAGATCGCGTAGTCATCGAAGCCGTCGCGAAGGAGGAAACGACGGCAAGCGGTATCGTACTTCCGGAAACGGCGAAAGAGAAGCCGCAAGAAGGCAAAGTCGTCGCGGTAGGCGCAGGCGCGGTGAAGGACGGGGAACGCATTCCGCTCGAGTTGAAGGAAGGCGACCGGGTCATTTTCTCCAAGTACGCAGGCACTGAAGTGAAATTCGAGGGCCGCGAACTGTTGATCATGCGCGAAAGCGACGTGCTGGCGATTCTTTAATCGACTGTTCCAGCTTGTCAGCGCGGCCGGCCCGACAAGCCGCCGGCACATAGGACGTTGTAACCTTACACATATCTAATCCGGATCATATAGGAGGGTTTACGAACATGGCAAAGGAAATTAAGTTCAGTGAAGACGCACGCCGCTCGATGCTTCGCGGGGTGGACGCGCTTGCGAATGCAGTGAAGGTAACGCTCGGACCGAAAGGCCGCAACGTTGTGCTTGAGAAGAAATTCGGAAGCCCGCTCATCACGAACGACGGCGTAACGATCGCGAAAGAGATCGAGCTCGAAGACGCATTCGAGAACATGGGCGCTCAGCTCGTGAAAGAAGTTGCTACGAAGACAAACGACGTTGCCGGCGACGGTACTACGACTGCTACGGTTCTTGCGCAAGCGATGATCCGCGAAGGTCTGAAGAACGTAACGGCGGGCGCAAACCCAATGGTCGTTCGCAAGGGCATCGAGAAAGCGGTAAAAGCTGCAGTCGAAGAGCTTCAAAAAATCTCCAAGCCGGTTGAAGGCAAAACCTCGATCGCTCAAGTTGCTACGATTTCCGCAGCAGACGAAGAAGTCGGCCAGTTGATCGCTGAAGCAATGGAGAAAGTCGGCAACGACGGCGTTATTACGGTAGAAGAGTCGAAAGGCTTCGCAACCGAGCTCGAAATTACGGAAGGCATGCAATTCGACCGTGGCTATTCCTCTCCATACATGATTACGGACACGGAGAAGATGGAAGCGGTATTGGACAATCCGTACATCTTGATCACAGATAAGAAGATCGCAAGCATTCAAGAAATTCTTCCGGTGCTTGAGAAGGTTGTACAATCCGGCAAGCAGCTCCTCATCATCGCTGAAGACGTAGAAGGCGAAGCGCTTGCTACGCTCGTGGTGAACAAGCTTCGCGGCACGTTCACTTGCGTTGCAGTCAAGGCGCCTGGCTTCGGCGACCGCCGCAAGGCAATGCTGCAGGACATCGCTGCTCTGACAGGCGGCCAAGTGATTACAGAGGAGCTCGGCTTGGAGCTGAAGTCCACTCGTGTAGACCAGCTCGGTTCCGCTCGTCAAATCCGTGTTTCCAAAGAAAACACAATCATCATTGACGGCGCAGGCGACAAGAGCGATATCGAAGCTCGCGTCAACCAAATCCGTGCACAACTCGAAGAAACAACGTCCGACTTCGACAAAGAGAAGCTCCAAGAGCGTCTTGCGAAGCTTGCAGGCGGCGTAGCGGTCATCAAAGTCGGCGCTGCAACGGAAACGGAATTGAAAGAGCGCAAGCTCCGCATCGAAGACGCCCTGAACTCCACTCGCGCAGCAGTGGAAGAAGGCATCGTATCCGGCGGCGGGGTTGCACTCGTGAACGTATACAGCGCAGTTGCTGCCGTTCAAGCTTCCGGCGATGAGCAAACGGGCGTGAACATCATCCTTCGCGCGTTGGAAGAGCCGGTTCGCACGATCGCGAATAACGCAGGTCTCGAAGGCTCCGTTGTTGTTGACCACTTGAAGAAGCTTGAAGTAGGCAAAGGCTTCAACGCCGCTACCGGCGAGTGGGTGAACATGTTCGAAGCAGGTATCGTTGACCCGGCGAAAGTAACGCGTTCCGCACTTCAAAACGCAGCATCCGTAGCAGCGATGTTCCTCACAACCGAAGCTGTCGTAGCCGACAAGCCGGAAGAGAACAAAGGCGGCGGCATGGGCGGTATGGACCCAATGGGCGGCATGGGCGGTATGGGCGGCATGATGTAATAAGGGACAAAAACCCTTATAGATCATTTATAGATCAGGGGCTTCCCGCTAGGGAAATGCCAATTGACCACATTTTGACCACATATGTGAAGAAGAGAGACCTCTCAGAGCTGAGAGGTCTCTCTTCTTTAGCAACGGGGAAAAAGAGGGAGGCGAAAATGAGGCGCCACCGTAAAAGTTCCGTAATACTTCCCCTTTTTTACCGACTCCTCAGTACAAATTATGTATTGCAATATATCGTAATCTCGGGTACGAGGGAAACAATCTCAAGAACGTATCCTTGCACATTCCCAAGCGGAAGATCACGATCTTCACCGGGGTATCCGGATCCGGAAAGTCAGCGATCGTCTTTGATACGATCGCCGCAGAATCCACGCGATTGCTGAATGAGAACTTCAGCATGTTCGTGCGCAATTTCCTGCCCCGCGTTCCGCAGCCGGATACGGACGCGATCGAGAACCTGAGCATGGCTGTTATTGTGGATCAGAAGCGGCTGGGCGGCGGTTCCCATTCCACGATGGGCACGATTACCGATATCTCTCCCATTCTCCGTCTTCTCTTCTCCCGAGTGGGTCAGCCCTATGTTGGACAAGCGCACATGTTCTCGTTTAACGATCCGCAAGGCATGTGTCCCGAGTTCAACGGGATCGGTCGCAGGCTGAGCGTCGACATGAGCAAGGCGCTGGACAAGTCAAGGTCGTTGAATGAAGGGGCAATTATGCTGCCGGCAGAATCGGCAGCCTCGTGGTTAAGTTGGTAGGAGGGACGGTTCTAAGAATTTAATGTGAAATGCTGTTTCATTTTCATTGGATACAAAGGTCACATCACCGGAATTTTTAGTCATGATCTGTTTGCATATGGCTAAGCCAAGCCCGGTCCCCTCCTCTTTGCTCGTAACAAAAGGCTCAAAAAGAGAATCCTTGATTTCCTCCGGTATTACAGGACCATTATTCGTGACACATATTACGTAAGCATCCCCTGTGATCTCGCATGTGATTGTCAATTTTTTATCTTCTTTGATTTCAGAAAGGGCATCTATACTGTTGCTGATAATGTTCGATAACACTTGTTGAACCGCAATCTTTTGTACTTTGAGCTTCATATCTTTCCCTTCAATAAATTGAAAGTTTATATTTTCATTAATCAATCGCGGGGTTATCATAGCGATTACCGATTTGATCAACGTATTTGCTGAGATTCCAACCAAGGGCTCTTCAATAATTTCCTTTTTTGAAAAGCTCAGGAAACCTGTGATTTGCATTTGAATGTTAATGAATTCGCTTTCAATAATATCTAAATAGGTACTTAAGTTTTCTGAAGTATTGGAGGAATGGTTTGAAATGTAATTTCGCAAGATTTTCAAAAATCCAAGGATAGTTGTCAACGGATTTCTAATTTCATGAGCCATACTTGCAGCCATCTTGCCGACAATGGCCAATCTTGATTCATGCAGCCCCGTTATTGTACGTTCATTCGTCTGTAGCTGTTCACGTAAAATGGCATTATATTGATTGAGGATTTTTCTTTCATATGCAAACACACGGTTAATAATTTTTCGAATCAAATGCATGGGGATGGTTTTGCCTAACGGGTCTTCCTGTACAAAAAATAACATCGCATCGACCCAAAGTTGATTACTATGAATGATATGGGCAATAGGAACATCGCGTTTGAGAAGGTGTTCGCATACACGTGGGATTTCACTGTGCAAGGGATGGTTTTCCAAAGGGGTTTCTAATTCTAACAAAAATTGAAAATATGAATTTGTTTCTTGCATTAGCTTTTCGTGATTATAAAAACCGGGGTATTGCTGAACGATCCCTTTATACCACTGGGATATAATTATTTCTTTTTGATTTTCCAGTATTTTCAGATATTTTTGCGCACCGGACATCATTATACTCCCCGATTCCCATATTATCCTTGTTATTTTCGATGAATTCTTCAATAATCCTCCTCACTAAAGACTCATTCCGTACAAAAAAATAACCGCGGCTTCTTAACGTTCTATAAGCTGCGGTTTGATATGCCCGAAACAAAAAGTGACATATGATCTCACGATATGACAACAAAATTCGTGTGTTTATTTACCAATTTATTGGTAATCTATGAAAAACATAAATAAATCATAGGGGGCTCGCAATGGTAGAAATTGTTGCAGTGTTATTTGTTATTGGAATGATGCTTGTTTTGTATCTGGATTTTATAGGGCGAAACAATGGAACAAAACAATCTATCAATGTCGATGTGGGAAAAAAACAAGAAGATCGTTTGACATTCAACGAAAAACGGATTGTTTATAAATATATTCTCAAGGACTGCTTGTTGAATCAATTCAGAACCGTTCTGCCAAAGCAATTACAGCGTCCCAAATCCAACTTTTTCACCGTTCACTTTTGCGATTCGAATTCCAACGATCCGCTTGCCGACAGTATATCCATTCCAAACGACAGGAACAATTAAATAATACAGAAGCGAAGCGATGCTTGTGTACATATCGCCTTCCCAAGTTCCGGTGATAAAATAACTGATGATCGTTAACGGCACCATGACGATGACGAGCTCGCAAAATATCAAATTAAAAAGCTTTAAAGTTTCCATAATCGATAACGACTATTTCACCTTTGCGATCGAAGCCAAAATTGTTCCATCTCGGCTCATCGTTTCTGCGGTTCGTTAAATCGCGCGGATTGATTCCCATACGTACTAATTTGTCTCGCAGATTGTATAGCGAATCCAAATCTACTTTTTTCTTATTGACGACTTTGATTTTCTCCATGATGCACCATCCGTGGCCGTAATCGATTACCTTGGCTAGAAGCTTCTTGACGGAGGGCGGCACCGATCGGTATAGCGCGGCCTCGGAGCGGTTATCTCTTATCCCTTTGTCTGAATAAGCGATCTTCAATACCAAGCCGTTTCCGAGGTCATATACGACTCTGCTTTTTCCCTTGCCTATCACTTTGTATGATAATTTTAACTTTCGTACGGCGTATTTGCGATCAGGTAAGATTTGAAGACGTTCCATGTCCTCGACTGTTTTGATCCATCGATCTATCTTTTCTAGATCCCTAGCTGTTAAATGGCTTTCTTCCTTTTCCACGGAAACCACCTCTTTACCCGTTCTCCTTGCTTATACTCTATTCCAAATGTACGGAATGTGTGAGATCAATAGGTGTATCGCTCTATGATAGGAACCCGCACCTTGTACATCCTATGGCATATACTAAATTGTCGCTTGTACTATTGCCGGATGAAAGGGGGAGCAGGCTCCATGAAAGTAGATTGGCTGATTGTCGGCGCCGGATTTACCGGAGCCACCTTGGCGGAGCGAATCGCATCGCAGCTGGACCAGAAAGTTTTATTGGTGGAACGGAGGGACCATATCGGCGGAAACTCTTTCGATTGTTACAATGAAGACGGTATATTAATTCACAAATATGGCTCGCATACGTTTCATACCAACTCCGCAATGGTCTGGAACTACCTCTCTCTGTTTACCGAGTGGAGACATTATTTTCATCATGTGCTTGCGGTTGTCGACGGTAAGAAGGTGCCCGTGCCGTTTAATCTGAATACGATCTATGCGCTTTTCCCCCCCAGGTATGCAGAGAAGCTAGAGGAGCTGCTGATCAAGAATTATGGGTACGGCGTAAAAGTCCCTATATTGAAGCTGCGGGAAAGCGCAATCGGGGAGCTCGGCTTTTTGGCAGACTATATCTACCAAAATGTTTTCTACCGCTATACCCTCAAGCACTGGGAGCTGAAGCCGGAGGAGCTGGACCCGTCGGTAACAGCGCGCGTGCCGGTGTATATCAGCAGAGACAACCGCTATTTCCAAGACACCTATCAAGGCATTCCGAAGCATAGCTACGCCGCGCTCTTCAGCCGGATGTTGAGTCATCCGAACATTAAACTGCTGCTAAAAACGGACTATCGCGAGATTGTCGGCGAGGTAGCGTTTAAACGTATGATTTATACCGGCCCGATCGACGCCTACTTTGATTACAAGCACGGTACACTTCCTTATCGCAGTCTTCGCTTCGACTTCCAAACCTTCCATCAAGAATTTTTCCAGGAAGCGGGAACGATCAATTACACGAATGAATATGAATTCACCCGCATCCTTGAGCAAAAGCACCTCACCGGACAAATCTCGCCGAAGACAACGGTCACCTTGGTCTATCCGCAGCAATACAACCAGAAGACAGAACCGTATTATCCGATCCCGCGCGCGGGAAACAGGCAGCTGTACGGCTTATATCAGGCGGAAGCGGAACAGATTAAAGAGAAGGTGCTGTTTGCGGGGCGATTGGCGGACTATAAATACTACAATATGGATCAAGCGGTAGCTCGCGCTTTGACGCTGTTTAAAGAGATTGCATCCGGGAGGCGGGATTCATGATCTGTTTTTCTTTGGTAGCCCACGAAAACGAAGCGGCCGTTTTTGATCAAGTTGAGAATATTCGCCGGTTTATTAAAAAAGATTATATGATCGTCTTATACAACGGAGGAAGGAATCTAAATTTTGGGAATGAGGTTTGCAGGAGATATCACGAAGTGATGCTGTGTCCCTATAGCAGACCGCTGGAATATCGAAAAACCGGAAGGGTTTTATATGACGTAACGAGATGGCTCCGTCTGATGGACATTCGTTACGATTATCTGGTGTACTTGGAATCGGACACCATGTTTATCCGATCCGGGTTTCCGGAGTACCTGCGCAAGAAAATGAAAAGATATGACTTTCTCGGGCAGCATTTCAGAAAATATAACCCTAAGAAAGATAGGCCGAGGTCTCCAGGGACGAAGTCCATGTTTAGAAACTGGAAGCGCTGGAAGCCGTTTTTTAGAGTAAATTATTTCTGTAAAACGTCAAACCCGTTTCAAACCTATAAATACGCGATCATTCAAAAAATCTTAAAGGAAATTGACGGACACAAACTGGAGCAGCTGTTGAAAGGGACCAAGGTGGAGGCTTTGGGCGAAATGCTGTTCCCGACGTTAGCCAAAAAATGCGGGGCGAAGGCGCGGACCTATCCCAGATCATTCAGGGTCTTTAATCACTGGAAGCCTGCGCTGAATAAGAAAATGGTGCGGAAAGCTTTCAAAACGCCAGGCGTTATGTTTTTACACCCGGTAAAAAGCGATCGTGTCCGCAAGTGGATGATGAAGAAGACAGGATAACTCTGACCGGCTAGTATCGATAACCAACAGGTACCAGCCGGTTTATTGTAAATCGCGGCGTTTCTTTGTTTTGTACATCTCATGGTCGGCCTTCTCAATCAGCTGATCGACCGATAGGTTCATCCCGGGCTTGTATTGAAACAACCCGTGGCTGACCGATATTTTGAACGGCTTCATCGTTTGGCTGTCTAAATCTTGCCTGATCCGGTCCCAAATTTGCTCCGCGGCGTCCAGCGGCTTGTGAAACACTGCGATGAATTCATCGCCGCCGTACCGGAACAAATAGTCGCCGTCGTCCAGATGGGATTCAATGATTGCAGCAGCGGCCTTGATGAGGTCGTCTCCTTCGGCATGACCGAAGTGATCATTCACCTGCTTTAATTCGTTGACATCGGCGAAGCAGAGGATAAACTCCGTTCCTCCTTCGGAACAGCTATCGAGATCCGCCTGAAGCTTCCGCAGGCCAAGCCTTCGGTTCATGGTACCGGTGAGGGCGTCAGTGGTCGCTTGCTTGATCAGTTCATTTTCCGCTTTTTTCAATTCCGAAATATCGGTGATTCCCGCCAATGCACAGTCCTCTCCGTCAACCTCCGTGTGCTCATAATTGGTCAAAACCCATCTTGGCAAACCGTCGGCGGGCAAGGTAAGCTGCATGACGCGGTTATAAACCCCGCCTTTTTGTTTCAGCTCGTTGATGATTTCCCGTTTCTCTTCCTCGTCACAGTTGCAGATCGATTGTTTGATGGTATCAAGGCCCTCCGGGCCAAGCCGGAACCATTCCATCGCCTTTGAATTCATCGCCAGCACCTTCTCGTCTTTGAGCCGGAGCAGAACGAGGGGATAAGGGTTGATGTCGAAAAGCTTGCGCAAATGCTCCTCGTTCTTTTCGAGCTTTGTTTGGGCGAGGAATTCCTGCAGCCGATGACGATAAAAGGTGAAGCAAATGATGAAGGCGATGGCGACGGCAACGGTGGTGTTCACTTGTTTGGAAATCAGGGAGTAACGGTCCTCGCTTACGATCGAAAGGAAGGTAAGGAACGCTGCGTGATTGCCGATCAGAATGATGAGAAAATGCAGGGGCCTGATCGGGATCAAAACGGCGGCACAGATGACGATGATGACGTATGCGTCAACGTTGCCTGTCAATCGCTGACTGTTGAGCGAGGCGACCACGCCGCTGAAAATGTACATCGTCGAGTAAATGATGATAAGCTTCGAGGCCCATTTCGGATGCGTGAAGATCCGATTTTGTTTTCTTGCCCGGTGGATGCCAAGAAAGATCAGGGAGCCGAGGAAGCCGCTCGTGTGGACCGCGATCAGTGTATAGCGGAAATCGGTCTGCGCTACGTCCTTAAACTGAAAGAAATCAATGTAAGCATAATAGGGGTATAAGAGCAGCAGGAAGATGGACGCCATCCGGATTCGGTCTAGTGAAAGCTGAGCATGAACCCGTTCAAATAGGTCGTTGTTTTCCGGATGAGGAAGCTTCCATTTGGATAGGTTCAATGTATATCACCCGTCATTCATTCTGTATTTTCTGTCTATCTTAAGACGAGAGGGGCAAGGAGTCAACGAATTTACAGCCGTTCGAAAATTACGATCTAAACGCGCCGTCCGTTCCTTCAGGAGTGGCCTGCAGGACCGGAAAGCCAAGAAGCTTTTTCAAATCGTACGATCCTGCAAAATCTGGAATGCGTCCCGTACGTTTAACATTCAAATCCTCCTCCTCTGATGTGTTGACAATATTTAGTGATATTATAAAAAACCTCCTTCCTTGTTTCAAACGAAGCGAAGCGAGATCATTGAAAACTGTTTTTGTAAGTTTTTTGTAAGACACAAGTGGTTATATATACATAACTGAATCATGATGAGGAGGAGTTGTCGGTGAAAGCTTCAACAGTGGCCAACGCATGCAAGCTGCTGCTTATCGCTTCCTTGGGTTTCTCTGCCAGCGCAATGGCTGCGGAGCAATGGTCCAACGATTTATGGACGGAGCAGCCGAACGAAGGCGGATCAACGGGAGATGGCTCTCAGCAGGATACTCAACCGGGAACGGGTCTGTGGTCGGATGAGTTATGGTCTGAGCCTTCGACCGGTATAGAACCGGCTCCGCCGCCTCCGGCGGAGGAACCGTTGCCGATCGAAGCTCCGGACCCGGTAGCGGAACCCGAGCCGGCGGCCCCGAAGCCGGAAATCCCCGCTCCGGTGATTCCGGATCCCGCGAACACGATTACGATGCAAATCGGCCATTCGACAGCGACGGTTAGAGGGGAGACGATTGAACTGGCCACGCCGCCGTTCACCATTAACGGACGGGCGATGATTCCGCTTCGCTTTATCGGTGAGGCGCTGCAGGCGACGGTGCAGTGGGACGCCGCCGAGCAGAAGGTGACCATGGAGCTGAATGGGAAGCAGGCGCAGCTGTGGGTGAACCGATCGACGGCCATGAAGGACGGCCAGGCAGTGCAGTTGGATTTTCCGCCGATGGTGTTAAACGGTGTGACGCTGGTGCCGCTGAGATTTGTGGGCGAGTTTTTCGGGTATCAGGTGAATTTCGATCACGCGACGCAAACGATTACGATCGTAGATCAAGGAAGTGCGGCGCCGCCCGAGCCGGTGCCGCCTAAGCCGGAACAGCCCGAGCCGGAACAGCCTAAGCCGCTTCCGGGGGACATGGGATATAACTATTTCGGCACGTGGGATTTGCGGGCGGACGGACGCACGGGCGGACAGCTCATGGGCAGGCTGATTGTGAACGATGACGGCGCGTATGGGATCGCAACTGCCGTGAACGGTATCGTTACAGGCTTCTGGCGCCCTGCCGCCGCGGATGAAGTGATCGGACACAAGAACGCATTAATTTTGGAAAATGGTCCTAACGACGCGGACTGGGTCATCCTGCCGAAAACAGACGATCTCGTGAGCGTCAGATATCATTATGGCTACTCGGGAGAAACAAAGATTTGGTTCGAATATTCGCTCGGCATTCGGGCGGAGCAATAAACCGGTTCGAATAGGGAGGGGTACAGCAGTGTTGAAAAAACCTTTGTTTTTTAGGAAAGTAAGCTTCGTTATGCCGGCCGCAGCGCTTATAAGCGCCTCTTTATCGCCATGGGCCCACGGCGCGGAGATTTGGTCGGAGCCGACGTATACGGAGCAGTGGTCGTCTCCGACATACACCGAGCAGTGGAGCGCCGAACCTGAGGCGGAGCCGGCCGCGCCGCCGTCCGAGCCGATCCCGGCGGGCGTTCCGGAGGCGCCTTCGATCTATATTAAGCTGATGATCGACAGCCTGCAGGCCACCGTTCAAAATAAAGAAACAGCGCTCGATACGCCTCCGTCCGTGGTGAACGGCCGGACGATGGTTCCCTTCCGGTTTCTGGGGGAGGCGCTGCAGGCCAGCGTCGAATGGGACGGCCATACGCAAACGATCACCTTGTCTCAGGAAGGAACAACCGTCATTCTCACCGTGAATCAGCCGGCCGCGTCCGTGAACGGTCGGATCGTGCCGCTGGATGCTCCGCCTGTCATCAGCGGCGGCAGGACTCTGGTGCCGCTGCGTTTTGTTGCTGAAAGCTTAGACCTGTCCGTGAACCATACGGCTGCAACGAACACGATCGAAATTCGAAGCGGAGGCGGCGGAAGCGCCGCGGGCGCTGTGACGCAGCCGACTCCTGAGCCGTCTGCAAATGCGGATAACGGCTTCGAGCCGATCACCGATTTTGAACAGCTGTACGGCACTTGGCAAATCTGGACCCCCGGCGGGGCGACCAATTTGTACTATAAGGATACGGGCGATTATGCGACCCATGAGTATACGGCAGGCGCCGCGCAGGGCACTGTAACAATCCGCTCCGACGGCACCTACTCCATGCAGTATGATCTATGGGGAGATGCGGAAGGGGAATGGCGATTAACGTACCCGCGGGAAATCAACGGGGAAGTCGTCATCGGCATTGTGCTGGAGTCGGGATCGGGCGGCTACGATTGGGCGGTAGCCCCTTCGGAGAACGGGAAAATCCGCCTGCTCTACAGCTGGGGAGCTTGGGCGGACGGCTCAGCGTCCTGGAGCTTTGATTCGGAATTGTATAAAGAATAAGCAAAGGAGCCTCACCCGGCAGGGACATCCCGCCACGGTAGAGGCTCTTATCGTTCCGTATTATTTATACTCGCCCAAAATGCCCACCGCTTCCTCCACGAGAGACGTATCGACGGCTTTCTCGATATCGACGTCGCCGACGAGCGCCCCGTTTCCTTTATACCACTCGTATTGCGCTTGGATGTCGTCGACGAACATGTTCCCATTCGGATTCAGGCCGGTGACGTTCACATCTTTCCACAGCTCTTTATCCTTCAGCGCCGTATATTCCGTCATGATGTCGATGATGCCGTCGATGTCGCCCGTCTCTTTGACGAACGCATTGTTGTAATCCCGCAGCGCCTTCACGTAGGCGAGCATGAAGCGGAGCGCAACATCGCGCTTCTCCGTCACGAAGGCCGGCGACCCGAGCACCATGGCGATCTGCGCTTCCGGAGCAAAGTCGGTGGCGTCCTTGAACTTGACATGAATGCCTTCCGCCGCGCCCTTCGTAATGAGCGGCTCAATCTGCAGGGCGGCGTCGATGCTGTTGTTTTGCATGGAGGCCAGCATGTTGGCGAAATCCGAGATCAGCACAAATTCCACGTCGTTCCGGGTCAATTTGTTGTGGTCCAGCATTTGTTGGAAAATGTAGTCGTCGACGCCATTCTCACTGGACACGGCGATGCGCTTGCCTTTCAAGTCTGCGTACTCTTGAATGACACTTTCCTGATCCTTATCGATGACGAAGGTGAAGTAGGAGCTGCCTTTTACGTTATGTCCTTTGTCGGCAATGATCTTGACGTCGATGCCTTGCGCGATCGAGTTGAAGAAGGAAGCGGTCGAGATGCCGCCCGCTACGTCGATCTGCCCGGCGGCGAGAGCGGGCAGCATGTCGTCGCTGTTGGAGAACGAGGCGAATTCTACCTCGATGTTGTAGTCAGCGAAGTAGCCCTTCGCGTCGGCAATATAGAAGCCTGCTCCGGAGGCGGCGCCGTCTTCGGCGATGATGACCTTCGTCTTCTGCTCGAGCGGAGGAAGGTCGCCGTCTGCGGCCGGCGGATTCGGGGCGGGGACCGCCGCAGGGGGCTGCTCCCGGGAGCCGCAGCCCGCCAGCGCGGCGCCAAGCACCAATACGACAGCCAGCGTGGAAACGAGCCATCTTTTCATCATTCATCATCCTTTCGCAACTTATTAGGTTCTTGAGCCTTGCACTTCCTGCTGGAGGTGATTCCAAATTTCTACGAATAGGTGAGCCATCTCCGGGTTGGAGCGGATCTGCTCCATCGTGCGCGGGCGGGGCAGGTCGACGTTCCGGACCTCGACGATTTTGCCGGGGTGGGCGCTCATTAGCACGATCCGGTCGCTCAGGAGGAGCGCTTCATCGATGCTGTGGGTGATAAAGAGAACCGTTTTCTTCGTCTCCTCCCAGATGCTGAGCAGCTCCTCGTGGAGGATCGATTTGTTCTGCTCATCGAGTGAGGCGAACGGTTCATCCATCAGCAGCACCTCCGGATCGTTCGCGAAGGCGCGGGCGATGCAGACCCGCTGCTTCATGCCGCCGGAGAGCTCCTTCGGATACAGCCTGGCGAATTTCGTCAAGCCGACCTTTTCCAGGTAGTAGCGCGTCCGTTCGTCAACCTCGGGCTTCGGAAGATGCCGCATATTCAAGCCGAACGCGACGTTCTCCTCTACCGTCATCCAGGGGATGATCCCGTTTTCCTGGAAGATCATCGACTGCAGCGGCTTCCGGGCGTCCGACTGCTCGATCCGGTAATTCCCGATGCTCGGCGTTTCCAGATCCGCCAGGATTCGAAGCAGCGTCGTTTTGCCGCAGCCGCTGGGGCCGACCAGGCTGACGAACTCCCCGTCCAGCACCTGAAGGGTGATGTCATCAAGCGCAATGACGCTTCTTTGTTTCTTATAAAAGGCTTTCGTAAGACCGTCGATCGATATTTTCACAGGACGCTCGTTCATGGCGGCGGTGGTTCCCCCTTTCTATTTGTCAGCGTTTACTGCCACGGCACCAGCTTGCTGTGCAGCCAGCGCAGGAGGAGGGAAAACGAATAGCCGAAAAACGAAATGAGGATGAGGCCGACATACATCGGTTGGAACACGAACAGCTTGTAAGAGGTCCAGATGAGGTACCCGATGCCGGACTGCGCCCCGACCATCTCCGCAGCCACAATCGTCAGCAGCGCGATCGCCTGGCCCATCTGTATCCCCTCCATCATGACCGGCAGAGCGCCGGGAAGCGCGATGCGGAAGAAAAAATCCTTCGACCCCGCCCCGTAGTTTCTCGCCACGTCCAGATAGCTCTTGTTGATCGTCATCACCCCGGCCGCGGTATTGATGACGACGGGGAAAAAGACGCTTCCCGCAATCGTGATCACCTTCGAGGCTTCTCCGATGCCGAACAGGATGACGATGATCGGCATGAGCGCCAGCGTCGGAATCGGCATGAGCGCCATAATAAGCGGGGAAAAGAACGATCGGAGCGGACGATAGATGCCGATGAACAGCCCCAGCAGCACACCCGGAATCGCCCCTGCGAGAAAGCCGAGCACAATTCGGGTCAAGCTGACGGTCACATGCTTCGCCAGCTCGCCGCTGACCAGCATCTCGAAGAAGGTGCCTACGATCGACGTCGGCGGCGGGAAGAAGCGCGGGTCAATCAGCTCGGTACGAGAAAGGAGCTCCCATAGCACTAGAATGAAAATAGGAGAGCAAACGGTGAGCAGCTGCTGCAGCTTGAGCTTGCGATCCTCCCGCTGCCACTCCGCGCGCGCAACGTCCATCGGATTGGATTTCGCAGGCAGGTCGTTCATTTCTCTCACCCCCTTTGATAATGGCATCATATGCACATTCGCCCAGATGGTGAATGGGGAAGGGTAAGGATTCGTTCAGAGCATGGAGAAAAGGTGTTTACGGATACGCAAAAACAGCTATCCACTCCTGCTGCGGAGTAAATAGCTGTTACGCTTTGTAGATGACGATTCCGTAGGTGTCAATATGCGCCCGGATCAGGAGAAAAGGGAGGGATACTTACAGACGGGATATAGGAATACAAGTGATTTCCTTCACAGCTTCCAGCCGTTGATCGTTGGTGATGAACAGCTTCGCATTGGCGGCAAGCGCTGAGGCCAAGATCAAAGCATCAGGTATTTTCATATTGTACTTCACTCGTAAGCAGGCGGCTCGTTCTGCGACCATGTGATTGACCGGCAAGATGGAGAGGTTTGGAAAATGTGAGAAAAGAAGTTTGTATTGCTTCTCCAAAGTCAGGTTTCCTTCTCGAATAGGCTTTACTAAGATTTCGGTCAAAGAGACGGCAGAAGCAATGGCAGAAATGATCCAGTCTTCAACTTGCTCTAGTAAGGCTTTGGCTTTCTCGCCATATACGGGTTGCTGCTCAAACACATAAATGAACAGATTCGTGTCTAATGCGATGGTTTGGCTGTTGTGAAGGAGATCGGAGATTACCATTCGGAACGTTCCTTGCGGATGTAATCATCCGCCGACTCTTTATTCCAAGTGTCCTTGCCCAGCCCCCAAAGCTTGTCGGTAAATGATTTGGGTTTTGGCATTACGATAATTTCTTGGTGGAGATCGTCATATTGCCAGAGCAGTGAATCGCCGATATTTAGTTTGGCCTTGGTCCTGATTTCTTCGGGTATGGTGATCTGGTACCGGGTGCGTATTTCGCTTTAACGAAAATGGAATTCGTGCGACGCGTATTTGCAGAAATAAGAAAGCCATCCAGCTCCCGGAGGAGTGAATGGCTTCAGGATTGCTACTATTAAATGATAAATCCGATACCGCGGAGCATACGCTCCAGCATCACCGCCGCTTGCGCGCGGGTGGCGTTCTCGCCCGGGGCGAGCGTCGTGTCCGTCATGCCGTTGATGATGCCGTGCTGGATGGCCGCCGCGAAATCGCCTTCCGCCCATCCAAGCTCGTCGCGGTCGCTGTAGCCGGCAGTAATGGCTGCGGCTTGAGCAGCGGGGAGGTCGGTATCCTCGCCCGCGAAGTTCAGCGCGCGTACCATCATCGCCGCCATCTCGGCGCGGGTAATGCTGCGGTTCGGCCCGAAGGTGCCGTCCGGATAGCCGTTGATGAGTCCGGCGTCGGAGGCTGCGCCTACCACCGAGGCGTACCAATCGGCGGAGCCGACGTCGCTAAACTTGCCGACTGCGCTGCCGTTCAGGCTTACGCCAAGCGAGCGAACGAGCAGTGCGGCGAATTCCGCGCGGGTAATGTCGCGGTCCGGCTGGAATTCGAGGAGGTTCACGCCCTCGATCACCAGCTTGCCCGCCATCCGCTCAATCTCGGTTTGCGCCCAGTGGCCCTTAATGTCGTTGAACGTTTTGTCCCGATCGATCACGGCATACATGCTGTTGCCAGGGCGTTTCAAAGTGGCCGCGACAATCTGGCCTTCTTCGTTCGTTACGACACTCGTAGGAACGAACGAGAAGCGGTCGGCGGCTGCATCGTAAAGCACCCCTGTCATGTCGGCCGCATTTGTGAATTGACCGAGAGGAAGCGTGCGGCTTACATAGATGCTTCCGAAATCGGTAAGCTCGACGCTCCGTTCGTCATCGCCCTCTGCGGCGATGCGGAAGTGGACCGGATCAGCGGTAAGCTTAGCGCCGATAGAGGTCGCTTCTTTCTGGACCGCCTCTAACGTTTCGCCCTCGGCGTGCTCGATGCTAACCCGAATGAACATTTCCTCGACGGTTGTGTCGAGCTGCTCCGCCAACGCTTCAAGGGTAAAGATGCGAACAGGCAGGTCCAGCGAAATATCACCTTGCATCAGGCGAATGATCCGATCCGTCGGTATGTCCACTAACGCTTCCGCAGGGATGCGTGCGAACGTGCCGGAAAGCGCAATCGTTACGACAGCGTTCTCTTCAAGCGCATCCTTCAGCGCTTCGGCGTCTATCGTTCCGTTCTGACCGGCAACAAGGTCGCTGTCTGCGCCGCCGTCAGACGGAGATCCGCCCGATCCTCCACCGCCCCCGCCGCCACCACCGCCGGAGGAACCGCCTCTGTCAATCGGCGAATTCAGCGTGTAGACAGCGCTCGTGACGGTTCCGTAGGAGCTGGTCAGCTTCAAAGTTTCGTACGTATCGGCAGTCACGGTTGCAGTAAAATCGTAACGGCCATACGTGTTATCGCCTACTGTATATGTTCCTGTAGGAGCAGAAAGGTACACTTGGTCAATGACGTTCATATTCTCGTTGTATAGATTTAAGTATACGTCACCGGTGACCGTTTCATCCGTGTACACACTGGCGGTTACCGTACCCGAGTCCGAATCGTACGTGGCGCTCAAAAAATACGCCTGCGCGAATGCAAGCACCGGCACCATGATCGACACGATCATAAGTAGTGTTGTTGCTTTAGCGATTTTGCTTGTCCAAGACGAAGATAAGTTCCGTTTCATGTTTCGGATTCCCTCCTTACACTAACCTTTTATATCTCTCTCCTCCTGTTTTGGTCCCGGTCCAAGGCGGTTTCTCTATAGTGATGCCGTATGCCCTTTTCCGGCGTGGGTCACCTCCTTAGGTATATAGATTCGTAAGGAGGGGGGCTTTTTAGGGGGTATTTGGAAAAAAAGATCCGATCATCATATGTACGCCCAGCATGGGCGTCATCTATAGGGTGAGAGTCCCGAACGGGGGCTGGCGAACGCCTACGGTTAGCCAAGAGCAAGTGTATCCACCGCGAGGTGGAATCTGAAGGAAGCTGGAGGCAAATGCACGAGACAAGGTACACGAACTCAATTCGAGGTAGGGTCAGCCGGATGAGTTACCATAACATGACGAAATCCGAAGTCGCCAAGGGCTATCTTTGAAACTTGAGTGGTTGCGGGTAGAAAGATGACGTTCTTATCTGGGGAGGCCTGCGGAATACGCGAAGTCACTTCGTAACCAGAGTCGGAAGGCTCTGCTGAATCCGCAGGAGTCAGCAGAGGCCTTGGTACGCAAGTATGGGACGCCGGAAAGCGGAAGGGCCGAACCGAAAGGAGAGAGGAAACCGATGCATTCGCGTGAAGAACAACGACAGCAGAATATCTCGCAAGAGAACTTGGGGCAAAGAGAAGCGGTGAAGCCGTCAGGGTATGCCGGAGCGCCGAGTTCTTCGCTGGCACAAGTCGCCCCTTCCTCTCGCAAAGACCAGGACCTGTTGGAGGAAATGCTCGAAGGAGGGAACCTTCGGTTTGCCTACAAGCGAGTGGTACAGAACGGAGGAGCATCCGGAGTGGACGGAGTAACGGTAGCCGAGCTACAAGCTCTTTGACCGGGTTAGCCACGACATGCTCATGGTGAGGGTAGCAAGGAAAGTAACGGACAAGCGAGTCCCGAAACTGATCCGTGCCTATCTCATCTCAATACAGAGTCATGGCGGAAGGAGCACTGGAACGAACAGAGGAAGGCACGCCGCAAGGAGGCCCCTTAAGTCCGCTTCTGGCAAATATTCTGCTGGACGATCTGGACAAAGAATTAACAAGGCGTGGTTTACGGTTCGTCCGCTATGCGGACGACTGCAACATCTTCGTTGCCAGCAAGCGAGCTGGTGAACGCGTGTTGGAATCGGTGATTCGCTTTGTGGAAGGAAAGTTGAGACTGAAAGTGAATCGGACCAGAGCGCGGTAGATCGGCCTTGGAATCGAAAGTTCGGTGGATTCAGCTTTTTGTTGAACAAACAGGCGACCATTCGGTTAGCCCCGAAAACAATCTCTCAATTCAAGGAGAAATTCGGAAACTGACGAATCAAACCCGCTCCGTGTCGATGGAAAGCCGGATTGCTCAATTGAAACACTATCTGATGGGGTTGGATTGGCTATTTCCGAATCGCATCGGATAAGACCCACTGTGAAAGATTTGACCAATGTATTCGTAGAAGGCTGCGCATGCGCCTATGGAAACAATGGGAACGTGTGAACCCGATTGCGTGAACTCCGAGCACTGGGCGTGCCGAAGTGAGCTGCCTTTGTCATGGCGAATTCCCGCAGGGGGCATGGGAAATGTCTCGCAACACAAATAACGCCCTTCCAACTTCCTACTGGGAAGCGAAAGGGCTGAAAAGTTTGATTTCTCGTTATTTGGAGCTTTGTTAACCTTTTGAAACCGCCGTATGCGGACCCGCATGTACGGGTGGTATGAGAGGTCGAGGACTTACGGCCCTCACCTACTCGATTGAATAGATACTCCGACTGGTTGAAGGGATTTTACGTGAGTCAAATAGCTTGAAATTTGCTCTCTCTGTTCTGTTCCAAAACTTTGGAAAAGCTGCTCTTCTAATTCCGGATCCTGGCGTGACTGTTTTGCCAATGATGCTAGATAAAAAACCGCTGCTTCAATATCTTGATTGTCATTAAATTGAATGTCAATTCTGGGTTTCGTGAAATTCTCCGCCATGGAATAATCCCCAATGTAATAATATATTTGGCCAAGCGGGAGAGCGAAATTGGCTGTAACGCCGAATAATGTTGATTGCGTGCCGGTTAATTGCTCTAACTCGTCTGCTTTTCTCTCAACGGAACGGCGTAAGTCAAGTGCTTTTTGCCATGCATTTTGGACACCGGAAACATCGTTTTTTTGTAAACTATCTAATCCTTGCAAGTAAAGCGTGTCTGAAAGTTGTTCGTACAACTTTATGTCCCACTCAAATTTTTCCACAGCGGTTTCTAACGTTGCCGTTGCTTGAGCGAAATCCTTTTTTAACAAATGCAACTGATGTTGTCTATATATAAAAACCTTATAATTAGGTTCTTCTATTTTTATCAAATCTAACAGTTCCTGAGATTGGGATGCGTAGGTTTGGTCAGAAGTTTGTTGGAAAAGCTGGTTAAGTAAATTGATTTTAAGATCAACGTATTCAGGTTGCCGATGCTCTTCTATTGCTTCATCAAGATATGCAAAGATTTCATTTTCGGGTTTTCCTTGAAAGACGGCTTTGTTGGCTTCAAGAAAAAGTTGTCCTGCATGAACGCCTTGAAACGAAACCGTCATGAATACAATCGAACCGATAATCATCAGGCTGTGGTAGACATATTTCCATTTTTTATTCATGATTCTGGATTGGAATTTAAAGGACGGAAGTTCATTGGCCGATAGTATTCCTCCGAGAGATAGGAAAACAATGGCCCCTAAGAATACATAACTCATATCAAAATCAAAAATGCTGTGTACTAAAATCGAAGCAGCGGTCACCCAAAAGATAAGATACGGGTGCCGTCGATCCGGAGATTTTTTGAAAAATGAACGGGTAAAATGGTAAATTACAATCGCGAGAAATAAAATGTATAGGGTGCATCCAACGATTCCGATTTCTACCAAAGTTTGCAGATAAAAGTTGTGCGCTTGATTGCTAGTATAAGGATTGGTCTGGTATTGTTCGTACAGCGTTTGCCAAGCCCCGCCTCCGGCTCCGAAAATCGGGTAATCCATCCAAATCTCTAACGCGTCATTATAAAAGTTTTGACGTTCGGTAAACTGTGTTGCTTCTAAAGAAATTTCATTAATCCGGGTTTGTATATTTTCGGGCAAAAGTATATTGGCAAGCTGCGAGTTGCTTAATAAAACTAACGGGATGACGATCACCGAGAATCCGATAAACGGCAAAATAAGATTTGAAAATTTTCGACCTATTGTTTCTTCATCCTCATCCTTCGGTTTAAAGAGAAACTTGCTCAACAAAAAGCTGATAAAAGCAAAACCAAACGAAATCCCAATGAGGATAAGCCATCCGGTAAAAGCTTCTGACTGATCAAATTGTACCTGTAGTTCCACTCCGATATCCGTGATCGGGTTCAGTATGGATAAGGACATTAACCCCGCAATAACTAAATGGCTTACAAGAGCGATTTGTTTTTTGGTTTTTAAAAAGAATAAGGTCATAACTAGGATTACAGGAAAAATCAAATAGGCTGCCCGGGATAACGTCAGAATAAAGGAAATGACGGCCGGAATCAGTAAACAAGAATAAATCAAGTTCGACGTCTTACTCATTGAATGAACAATTTGTACAAGTGTAGAAAGAATGACGGCAATCAGGAAACCGGCGTAGCTGTTCGGGTATTGGAAAACGGAAGAAAGCCTTCCTCCACTCTCGTTCAACACGGCGTCACGATAAGTACTACCTCCTCCTGTGGCGGACCAATCCAACAATCCCCATAAAGAAGCGTCCCCAAACCAGTTCATTAGTCCGAAGATGACGATCGAATGGCCAAGGATAAGCAGAAGGTTTGCTAATACAGCAGCACCGGAATAAATAGACGTTAAGTAGTAGCCGATTAAAAAGCATGCCAAATAAGCAACCTGGATGAACAAAAAGAAGGAGGAGTTATATTCGGACGATGCCCAGAAGGAAGAAATCCAATAAGCTAGAGGTAAAAGATAAATAGACAGGTGTACTAATGAATCCCGTCGGTTTTGCGCCTCTTTTTCGAACAAACGGTGTGCGGATAACAATATCAGAATGATAAAAATAAAAATGGACCACGTAAAAATCGGCCCTTCAAACATTGAACGCCCGCCGCCGAAAAGAGCTTTTTGAAATGAAGAGAAAAACATGACCAATCCTAAACCGATAAAGGCAATTAAATGGGTTACCGGAATTTTATTCTCTATGATCGTGCCTTTGTTGCGGCTTTTATGAGAGCTCATGAAACTTGTATCCTCCAACTTAAATTTTGTTCATTAAAGTCTAACACAACAATTCATGTTAGGGAATGAAACCGATTATAATGGGATCATTTTATCGGACATTCGGATCACTATGATTCGACAGAATTTGGAGTTGGTTATTTTTAAAGCTTTCAGTGCCTTGCTACTCTTGTTAAAATAACGATATACTAATCTTGCTGTTTAGCAGATTTTGTCTAATTATGCAAAATCACTTTTTGTTTTGAGGGGATAATCTTGGGCCGGAATATTCGAACATTCATATTAATCATCTTAGATGCAATACTGATCGCCGCCTCTGTGTATACTGCTTATGGATTACGATTTGATTTTAGGATTAGGGACGAATTTTTAGTAACTTTGCCGTATGTAATCGGCAGTTTCACTGTAATTACCATAGGTTGTTTTTTCTATTTTAGAATTTACAAGCGAGTATGGAGATATGCCAGCGTAGGCGATTTGTTGTCTATAATAAGAAGCGTCGTGTTTTCCACGACGATTTTTTTCTTGACTCATAATCTGATTGTGAACTACTTCTTCGGCGTCGTCGTCCCAAGAAGTATTTATATTTTATCCCCTATGATTATTATATTGACCGTTGGAGGATCAAGATTGCTCTGGAGAATGGTCCGGGATAATTATATCAAGCTTCAACCCCACCATCGAAAAGGGCTGGTGGTTGGAGCCGGCGCCGCAGGGTCTCTTGTGGTGAAAGAACTGAAGCACTCAAAATCGGAATATTATCCTGTAGCGTTTATTGACGATGACCCAAGAAAGAAAGGCTTGGAAATCATGGGGGTTCCCGTCATGGGGGATCGACACGCCCTGCCTGAAATCGTCAAGAAATTTAATATTGAAGATATTATTATCGCCATGCCGTCTGCCAAAAAGGACGATATTGCCGAAGTAATCGCAATCGCTAAAACAACAGGCGCTGTGATCAAAATTATTCCCAACGTGGGAGATTTAATCAACGGAAAAGTAACGGTCAGCATGCGCAATGTATCCGTAGATGATTTGCTCGGACGGGAACCGGTAACGATGGACCTTGACGAAATTAAAGGATATATCACGAATAAAGTTGTTCTAGTCACTGGCGCAGGGGGATCGATCGGATCCGAGTTATGCAGGCAAATTTCGCCCTTTGAACCCTCAAAGCTGCTCATCTTAGGCCATGGAGAAAACAGCATTTATGAAATTGAGCTGGAGTTGAAAAGCAAATATGTAGAGATTTTGCCGATCATTGCGGATGTTCAGGATATAGCCCGCATTCGCGCCATTTTTCAAAAGTATAAACCGGATATCGTATTCCATGCTGCCGCACACAAGCATGTCCCGTTGATGGAAGCCAATCCTACGGAAGCGGTGAAAAATAACATCTTGGGGACAAAAAATGTGGCGATTTGCTCCCATGAATTCGGTGTGGAACGGTTTGTGATGATCTCAACGGATAAAGCGGTGAATCCGTCAAATGTCATGGGAGCTACAAAGCGGGCTGCCGAAATGATTATTCAAAGCCTGGATAAGGAGAGTAAGACGAAATTTTCGGCTGTCCGGTTCGGCAATGTGTTGGGAAGCAGAGGCAGCGTCATCCCCTTGTTTAAAAGGCAAATTGAAGCCGGCGGCCCCGTAACTGTAACACATCCCGATATGGTTCGTTATTTTATGACGATTCCCGAAGCGGTTTCTTTAGTGATTCAAACGGGGGCCATTGCAAAGGGTGGCGAGGTTTTTATTTTAGATATGGGGAAACCGGTGCGAATTGCAGATTTGGCCGAGGATTTAATTCGATCCTTCGGTCTTGAACCAAATAAGGACATTAGAATTGAATACACAGGAATCCGACCGGGCGAAAAACTGTTTGAAGAACTATTTACCTTAGAGGAAGGAACACTTGCCACGAAACATAACCGGATTTATGTCGGGAAAGCTTCCGATGTCTCTTTCCATGAGGTCACCCAAAGGATTTCGATTTTCGAGAATATGATTTCCAGTAAGGAGCAGCCTCATCCGGATGAAGTGAAACGGCTTCTGAAGGACATTGTCCCCAATTATAATTTGACAGGGCAGAGTGGGAAAGCGGTTCGGGAGGCATTAAGGGCGTCCATGGAAATCGTGGCTACACTTGATGAGGCTCGACCCAAAATTCATTAATATATTCCAAAAATTAAGGTGGTTTTCGGAGATGGAGAAAGTTTGCATGATTGGATTGGGTTATATCGGACTTCCAACCGCCAGCTTGTTGGCTACGAAAGGCTTCCAAGTTCATGGGGTAGATGTAAATACCAAAGCGGTGGAACTGATTAACCAAGGTCTTATTCATATTTATGAACCTGACTTAGATGTCATGGTGAAGGCTGCAACCCAAAGCGGCAATTTGAAGGCATCGTTTGAGCCGACGAAAGCGGATGTATTTATTTTGGCGGTCCCTACACCATTTAAAGATCAACACGTGCCGGACGTCTCCTACGTTGAAGGGGCGGCAAAATCAATCGCCCCTTACATTGAACCAGGCAATTTAATTATTTTGGAATCTACGAGTCCTGTCGGTACTACGGAGAAAGTGGCGCAATGGATTCGTGAGTCCCGTCCCGATCTGGTTGTACCGCCTTCCGATCATAAAAAATCGGAGGAGCAGATTTACATCGCGCATTGCCCGGAAAGAGTACTGCCTGGTCAAATTCTGAAAGAGCTCGTAGACAACGACCGAATTATTGGCGGTATTGACAAGGCATCCACAGAGCGGGCGAAAAAGTTTTACCAGAGGTTTGTCAACGGGGAAATTTTACTTACTAACGCAAGAACCGCCGAGTTGGCTAAATTGACGGAGAACGCCTTCAGAGACGTAAATATTGCATTCGCAAATGAGCTTTCTTTAATTTGCGATGAATTGCACGTGAATGTTTGGGAACTGATTGAGCTGGCAAATCACCATCCTCGAGTGAATATTCTCCAACCGGGTCCGGGCGTTGGCGGGCACTGTATTGCAGTGGATCCGTGGTTTATCGTGGATGCAGCGCCGGAGCAAGCCAAATTAATACATCAGGCGCGTTTGGTGAACGATAATAAACCTTACTATATTCTTGAAAAGCTGAAGGAAAAAATCGCTAAATTTAAGGATCCGGCAATAGCGTGTTTTGGCCTCGCTTTTAAAAAGAATATTGACGATTTAAGAGAAAGCCCAGCCGTATTAATTGTGGAAGAAATTACTAGGTTTTATCACAATGAATTGCTTGTGGTTGAGCCTCATATTTCCGAATTGCCTGCGAAATTGCGTGAAAAGAATCTCAAGCTCGTGAACACGAAAACGGCTTTACATGAAGCAGATATTATCCTGATGCTGGTGGATCATGATGACTTTGCGGAAATCGACAAAGAAGCGTTAAACGAAAAGATCATAATTGATACAAGGGGAATTTGGCGATGAAACAAGTCATTATTAAACATGGCCAAGTCGTTGTAGAAAATGTACCGGCCCCTCTAGTGGAAAGAGACCGCATTTTGGTTCAAGTGGATCATTCATGTATTTCGATCGGAACAGAAATGAGCGGCGTCAAATCGAGCGGTATGCCGTTATGGAAACGCGCCATGCAGCAGCCTGAAAACGTCAAGAAGGTTCTTCAAATGGTCAAAGATCAAGGGATTGCTCGTACTAGAAGCCTCGTTGAAGGGAAGCTGGAGGCGGGCAATGCAACCGGTTATTCCGCAGCGGGCATTGTGCTGGAAGTGGGAGAAGATATTCAAGATATTCGCCCAGGGGACCGCGTTGCTTGCGCTGGGGCACAATGTGCCCACCATGCGGAAATTATTTGTGTTCCGAGAAATTTGACAGTCCCGGTTCCGGATCACTTGCCTCTAAGTAAAGCAAGCACGGTGACCCTCGGGGCGATCGCGATGCAAGGCATTCGCAGAGCGAATCCTACGATCGGCGAGACGTTTGTCGTACTGGGACTAGGCATTTTAGGCCAACTTGCGTCTCAGATGCTTCGCGCCAATGGGTGCAATGTGATCGGGGTTGATTTAGACAACGACCGGGTGAAGCTTGCAGAATCGTTAAGAATGAATATGGGTCTTTATAACGAACAGGGTCCGGATATTGAGCAGGTTTTCCGGTTAACCGGGGGCGTCGGCGCAGACGGCGTCATTATTACGGCGGCCACCTCTTCCGATGAAGTCATTTCCAAAGCATTTAAAATGTGCAGGAAAAAAGGGCGTGTCGTCTTGGTGGGCGATGTCGGATTGAACCTAAATCGCGCTGATTTTTATCAGAAGGAGCTGGATTTATTTATTTCCACTTCTTACGGTCCTGGACGCTATGACAACAATTATGAAGAAAAAGGTTTGGATTATCCTGTCGCGTATGTACGCTGGACAGAAAATCGGAACATGGAGGCGTATCTGCGGCTGGTCGCGGATGGGGAAATCAATATCGATCCGCTCATTCATAAAACGTATCCCATCGATGAAGCGACGCAAGCGTATAGTGAGTTGAAAAATTCGGACAAGAAGCCATTGATGGTCCTGCTTTCATACGCTGATCGCAATGATGCGAAAGCTATTCGAATGGTTCGAAACCATCTTGCAATCCCATCCAAAAAAGACCAGATCAAGGTTGCCGTTGTCGGTGCCGGCGGATTTGCAAAGGGAATGCATTTGCCGAATTTGCAAAAATTGTCCGCACAATATCATATTCAAGCGGTTGTGAGTCGGACAGGGCATAATGCAACAGCAACATCAAAGCAGTTCGGGGCTTCTTATGCTACGACCGATTACAATCACGTATTGCAGGATCCGGACGTTGACCTAGTGATCATTACGACTCGGCACGATCAGCATGCCGAAATGACGCTTCAAGGCTTGCAGGCCGGAAAGCATGTCCTTGTCGAAAAGCCTTTGGCAATGACTAAAGAACAATTACATGAAATCAATGCATGGGTTGAGAGCGCGGAGAAGCCTCCGATATTGCTGACCGGGTATAACCGCAGATTCTCCCCGTACGTTACGAAGATCAGCGAAATTGTTCAGAAAAGGACGAATCCGATGATCATCAATTACCGGATGAATGCAGGGTATATACCTTTGGATCACTGGGTTCACGGGCCGGAAGGGGGAGGGCGAAATATTGGAGAAGCCTGCCATATTTACGATTTGTTCACCTTCTTGACAAACAGCCGGGTCGCGGGCATTCATGCGCAATCCATTTCTCCTGCCACATCGTATTATTCACATCGGGACAATTTCACAACCGTAATCACCTTCGAAGACGGTTCGGTGGCATCGCTCACTTACACAGCTTTAGGCGATAAAAATTGGCCAAAGGAGCAAATGGAAATTTTTACAGACGGGAAGGTTATCTCTCTGAACGACTACCGTCAATTAACCGTCTCAGGCATACCGAATTTTAAAGCGATGCAAAGCAGCGCGATTAATAAAGGACAGCTTGAAGAACTGAAGGTGTTGGCATCGGTAATGAAAGACGGCGGAGAATGGCCGATTCCGTTATGGCAACAGACTCAAACGATGGAAATTACTTTTGAGGTAGAAGAACAGTTGATGCGCAAGCATAACAAAGAATAAGGGGATCAAAGTATGTGCGGAATTTGCGGTGCATTAACGTTTAAGGATAGTTCTTACCGGATTACCTCCGGCTACATCACCTCTATGCGGGACACAATGGTACACCGCGGACCCGATGGGGGAGATACTTGGGTGGAACCATCCGGAGCTGTCGGGTTAGGACACCGGCGTCTGTCCATTATTGATCTGTCTACGGTAGCCAATCAGCCAATGGCTAATGAAGATGGGTCAATTTGGGTTGCGTTTAACGGTGAAATTTACAACCATATGGAAGTTCGGCAAGAGTTGCAGCAAACAGGCAAGCATCAATGGAAAACGGATCACTCGGACACCGAGGTCATTCTTCATGCTTTTGAAGAATGGGGAATCGACTGTCTTCATAAGTTCCGGGGTATGTTTGCAATCGCGTTATGGGATTCCAGGAAACGCGAGTTGTGGCTCATCCGCGACAGAATCGGCATTAAGCCGTTGTATTACAGCATCCACAATGGAAGAGTCACGTTCGCATCGGAAATTAAAGCACTTCTTCAAGATCCGGATCAAAAACGGAAAGTGCATGAAGAGGCATTTTATAACTACTTGTCCTTTCTGACTACCCCGGCGCCACAGACGCTATTTGACGGAATCAAGAAGCTTCCTCCCGGAACTTGGCTGAAAATTACAGAAGACGGGCAAGTCAAAGAGCATAAATACTGGGATGTCTTGGATTATACTACTCCTTTCGTAAACAGCTCTGAGGACGAGATTTCCGAAATGCTTCTGGAACAGCTGCGAACTGCGGTTCAATATCGGAAAGTGAGCGATGTCCCGGTCGGTGTGTTTTTATCCGGCGGAATTGACTCAAGTACGAATGCGGCGTTGTTTTCAGAAGGCGAGTCGGGACAAGTGAAGGCTTTCACGATCGGGTATGAAGGCGAATATAAAACGTATAAGAACGAAACAGAATATGCGAAAATGATGGCTGAGTATGTCGGGGCAAATTATTATGAGAAACTGTTGACCATCGACGACTTGATTAATTTTCTCCCAAAGATGGTTCATTTGCAGGACGAGCCGATTGCCGACCCCGTTTGTGTGCCAGTTTATTATGTTTCGAAGCTTGCGCGGGATAACGGGGTGGTAGTGTGCCAAGTCGGCGAAGGAGCGGACGAGCTCTTTTGGGGATACGCTTCTTGGAAAACCAGCTTAAAACTGCAGCAAATGAATGATTTGCCGGTACCGAACTTCTTGAAGAAGCTTGGCCTTTTAGGATTAAGAACACTGGGGAAAGATCAAAGCCTTGAATATGAGCTGCTGAGAAGAGGAGCAAACAATCTGCCTGTATTCTGGGGAGGAGCGGAGGCATTCACAGAAGCTCAGAAGCAGCGGATCTTATCTCCCCGATTGCGGAAGGAGTTCGCGAATTATACTTCTTGGGAGGCTTTGCGGCCGATTCGGGACCGTTTCTTGGACAAAGCGTGGGAGAAATCGCATCTCAACTGGATGAGCTATTTGGATTTGAATTTGAGGCTTCCAGAGCTGCTTCTGATGCGGGTAGATAAAATGAGCATGGGCGTTAGCCTAGAGGGTCGCGTTCCGTTCCTGGACCATAAGTTCGTAGAATTTGCAATGAGCATTCCTTCCGCAATGAAAACGAAGGACGGAATATCCAAGTACATGTTGAAAAAATCGGTTCGAGGAGTCATTCCGGATCAAATTATTGACCGGAAGAAGCAAGGCTTCGGCGTTCCGGTCTATGAATGGTTTTTTGATAAGCTTGGGGACCAGACACGCAAGGAACTGAAGGATTTCTGCGAACAGGCGGATTTCCTGGATCCCGATGGAGTGATGAGGCTGTTGGATAGCGGCGACGGGCCTCGGATTTGGTACCTTTTAAACTTTGCGCTTTGGTGGAAGGAATTTATTCATGAATCTTAAACGATTCGATATTCCTTTTCTAAGAAACGTTTCGGAAACGATCGTGACCCGTGTCTTGCTGATTATTGTGGGACTGGTTTCTTCGGTACTCGTAGCAAGAGTTCTCGGACCGGAAGGCAGAGGACTCTTTGCAATTGCCGGTACGATAGGAGCCATCGGGATCCAATTTGGAAATTTAGGCATTCATTCATCCAATACGTATTATGTTGCCCGAGATCGTACATTATTGCCTACACTGCTTGGAAACAGCCTTATAGTAGGTCTCGGAATTGGTATGGTTGCCGCGGTTGTTGCTTTTCTGATCTTCGTTTGTTATCCCGGCATAGCACCGCTTGATGGGACCATATTGCTTTTAGCGTTGTTATGGATTCCCTTTGGTCTTTTGTATCTGCTGTTGCAAAACTTGATGATCGGTATTGAACAAATCCGATTCTATAATGTAACCGAGCTCATTACAAAAGTGTTATATACGTTGGCCATTGCGTTTCTTGTGTTATTTGGACAGGTCAGTGTTGAATTTGTTTATACAATTGTCATCGCAACAGGTTTGGCAGGCGTCGTTGTGTTGCTATGGAGATTAATCCGGCTTGCCGGTGCGTGGAAAAGCTCCTTTTATGTTTTTCGCCGGAGTTTTTCCTTTGGAGTAAAGGCTTATTTCGTCGCCCTTTTTTCCTTCCTGGTGATGCGAATTGATCTTTTGATGGTCGAATTTTATTTAGGTTTGGATGCGACAGGCCATTATTCGATCGCGATTACCTTGGCCGATTATTTATATATGATTCCAGTAGTTGTTGGAACGATTCTTTTCCCAAAGCTGTCAGGGATGAGGGGGTTGCGTGAGAAATGGATCTATACGAAAAGACTGATGCTTTTCTTTACGCCTGCCATGGTTCTTTTATGCCTGTTTGCCGCGTTATTGGCGAGACCGTCCGTTCTTCTATTGTTCGGTAAGGAATTTGAAGCGGCGGTGGCAGCCTTTTTATGGTTAATTCCGGCAGTCCTATGTTTGTCTCTGAATACCGTTTTTATGAATTATTTTGCATCACTCGGGATGCCTCTGATTACACTTTACTCAACAATCATCGCAGTAGCTCTAAATATCGCTTTAAACGTGTGGCTCCTGCCGAAGTACGGCATTATAGGCGCTTCGATATCTTCCATCGTTGCCTACGGGACAATGCTGGCGGTCAGCGTTACTTATATTTATTGGAAAAAGCCATTTTACGAACCTGAGGTGCAGTATGAAACGTAAAATTACAATCGTCTTCAACAATCGGGGTATCCAACCAGAAAATAAAACCGATGAGCTTGTGATTTCATTCGGGGAATTAGTGAGTATGATCAAAAACAAAAGCCTGATTAAACACTTTTTTAAGTATCGGGAAGCTGAATTTTTGACGCATAACTACAATAGTGTGCCGTGGCCGTTTATGAATGCGGTCATTTTGCGGTTCCTCAGCACGGGAAAAAGCTATTTTAAAGATGACCGTGGGCAAATTTACCGGGTAACGATTGTACGTTTGCTGTCCCTGTTCGGTCAAGCTGTAATTGATTTCTTGAATAAAGGGAGACTCTCACAGCAATTGACAAGCGAAGTTGACAGCTTGATGAAAGAAACGGAAAAGAAGCTTCACCAAAAGATACAAATGGAGCTTCCATCCATATATTTACGGACGGACATGTGGTTTGGCGTCACCGCCGGAGGATCCGTAGGTCATATTGCAGGTGTGCTCAACAACCTGGATCATTTTACCGGAGCGCCGGAATTTTTCAGTACGGATTACATCCCGACGGTAAGGGACGATATCAAGACGACTGTTATATTACCGAATCAAAGATTCCGGGATTTCCGGGAACTTTCCACATTAAATTTCAACCGAACGTTCTTCGAAGAAGCCGATCGGTCTTTGCAAGAAAAGCCTATTTCATTTATTTATCAGCGATACAGCATTAACAATTATTCGGGTGTGAAATTGGCCCGGAAATATCAAGTTCCTTTTATTTTGGAATACAATGGATCGGAAATTTGGATTAATAAAAATTGGGGCGGTAAACCGCTGAAATATGAATTCCTTTCCATGAAAATAGAAGATTTAAACCTCCGCTACGCGGATTTAGTCGTAGTGGTCAGTAAGCCGATGAAGGATGAATTAGTGCAGCGGGGCGTAGACGCGGACAAAATCCTCGTCAATCCGAATGGAGTGGACCCGGATAAATATTCACCGGACATCGACGGAACGGCGATCCGGAGGAAGTTTGGATTAGAAGGGAAAACGGTAATCGGTTTTATCGGAACCTTCGGCAGGTGGCATGGCGCTGAAGTGCTGGCGGAGGCATTCGGCAAATTGCTGCAAAATCCGGCAAATAAAGAAAAGCTGCGCCTGCTCATGATCGGAGACGGAGTGACGATGAAGGACGTGAAGGAGAAGCTCCGTCAATATCAGGTAATCGATGAATGTATTTTAACAGGTATTGTTCCTCAAAAGGAAGGGCCGGCATATATGGCGGCATGCAATATTTTGGCTTCTCCACATGTCCCGAACTCGGATGGGACTCCGTTTTTTGGTTCACCGACGAAGCTGTTCGAATACATGGCAATGGGCAAGGTAATCGTAGCATCCGATTTAGACCAAATCGGGGAAATTTTAGAACATAAGCGCACCGCTTGGATGGTGAAGCCGGGGGATGTCGATTCATTAGTTCAAGGTCTTCAGCATGTAGCCGATCATCCGTCATTCAGCACTGAATTGGGCCGCCGGGCTAGAGAAGTAGCCATCGGAAAATATACATGGCTGAAGCATACGAAGCGAATTATGCAAAAGCTGAACGAAATTTACCATGTCTAGCAGTCCGTCAGGAGGATCCCTGCATGAGTAGAGGCATCAAATTTTACTTATATAAAATCGCGACGACTCCGCCTCAAAGATTGGCAAGAACGGCATACAAAAAATTTGTAGAACATGTCGGTCATAAAATCAAAAAACAAAACGCTCTATCGAAAACATACCAGCTTCCTAAGGGATATCCTGGTATCTCTCATTCAAATTTGAATGCGGATGAACTGGATGTTTCCGCTCTACAAAAGGGAGAAGCTATGTTTCTGAGCGACATGTATCTTCAACATCGATTTGATTTATTAGGCAGCGGGTGGGTCAAAGTAAGCTACGATTTGACACCCCTTGGGGTTGGAGGACATCAATACGATTATTCAATGCATCTTCACGAGTTCAACCGTGACGGTGACTGGTTAGCACACGTGCTGCTCCCAAATTATGTGCCCCAAGCGAAAGAAATTTGGCGTCACATAGACCCTTCATATGAACCGATTGACTGGCAGTTGGATTTCAAGAGCGGATACCGGTGGGATGCGAAAAAGTGGTATCTTGACCAGAAAGTCGGCGCGATGCCGGGAGTGGATATTAAAGTTCCATGGGAGTTAGCTAGAATGCAGCATTTGCCGCAAATGGCCTGCTTTGCCGCAAAATTTGCTGACCTAAAACCCAAATTAATTAAAGAATACAAGAATCAAGTTTTGGATTTTATGGCAACCAATCCGGTGCGCATGGGTGTAAATTGGCGCTGCACGATGGATGTGGCCATTCGGGCCGCGAATATTCTTTTAGCGTTTGACTTGTTCAGGCAAATCGATGACGCTCATGTGCTGGACAATCCGTTCCAAGAGTTGTTAGCCAAATATATGTACGAGCATGGCAGATTTATCGTAGAAAACTTCGAGTGGTCCGAAGTTTTAACTTCGAACCATTACTTATCCAATATTTGCGGTTTACTGTTTATTGCCGCATATTTGGAAAGCACTACCGAAACCGACGCTTGGCTTGCGTTCTCTTTGCAGGAATTGATTATTGAAACTGAAAAGCAATTTCAACCAGACGGCAGCAACTTCGAAGGCTCCACCAGTTATCACCGGCTTAGCGGGGAAATGGTGATCTTTACGACAGCATTGGCTTATGGGGTCGCTAAGGAGCAGGCTTTCAGATTGACTGGTTACCGGCCGAAACAAGTAAAGCGGTTATTGGATGAAAATAAGCAGGTGTATCAACTCGGTAAGCTTTTTCGGGAATCATATCTTCGTAAATTATGTTTATCCGGCCGTTTTTCGCTTGACATCACGAAACCGAGCGGAGACATTACCCAATTTGGGGACAATGACAGCGGGCGATTTTGCAGATTGTCGCCGAACGGTTCCTTTTTGACGAAGGAGGAAGCGGAATATAAATATGTAAACTTGAGCGGGTACGGGAAAATGGATGTTCCTGAATCCTTTTGGGATGAGGACTCATTATCCCATGCAACGTTTATTTCTGCGATACATGGATTGTTTGACTGCAAGGGATTTGAAGCAGATTCCAACAGATTTCCGCTCGAGAAAAGCGTTGTGCGGTCGTTATCGAGGTTCACGAGATTGCCGACTTTTTCTAAAGATGATGAGCTTTCGGTTAGAACTATACCGCTGCCGCAGCTTCCTTATGAGAAAAAGACGAAGATCGAACTGCCTGCAGGTGCCGCGGACAATTTACAGTTGATTGCTTATCGAGATTTTGGGCTGTATATTTTTAAGTCCGATCGTTTATTTTTATCAATTATGGCCGGACATAACGGCCAAGACGGCAACGCGGGTCATGCCCATAATGATAAATTGTCGTTTGAGCTTCAGGTTGATCAACAGGATAAGTATATGGACCCTGGAACGTATATTTACACGGCGTTGCCGGATGAGCGGAATCGGTTCCGAAGCGTGAGGAGCCATAATACGATTATTGTGAATAACGAAGAACAGAACCAGTATTTGACGTTGTTTTCCATGAAAAATGAAACCTCTTGCTCCGTGTTGGAACAGCGTGAGACAATGATAAAGGTTAACGTGAAATATAGGGATATCCATCATGTAAGAACTTTCTCCATCGAGAACGGACGGCTTTGGGTCATTGATGAATGCAACAAACCATTTGAGTTGAATTTCTATGACGGGAAAGAGCGCTCGAACGGATATGGTAAACTGATTAAAATAAGATAGTTTCCTGAATTGAGGGAAATCAAAGATGAAGCAAATTATACAAAATTTAAAAGATGGAGCGACGGAATTGCAGGATGTGCCGGTTCCTCTGGTCAGGACCGGTCATTTGCTCATCCAAACGCAAAAAACCGTCGTCTCCGCAGGCACCGAGAAGATGCTTGTCGACTTCGGCAATGCCAATTATTTGGATAAGGCGAGACAACAACCGGACAAAGTCAAGCAGGTGCTTGAGAAATTAAAAACCGACGGACTGATTCCCACCTATGAATCTGTCAAAACCAAGTTAAACCAACCTTTGCCATTAGGGTATTGTAATGTAGGTGTCGTAAGGGAGGTAGGAAAAGGGGTAGACGGATTCATGCCGGGCGATCGAGTCGTTTCCAACGGCCATCACGCGGAATTTGTATGTGTCCCTAAGAATCTTTGCGCCAAAATTCCGGATTCGGTGGATGACGAGGATGCTGCTTTTACCGTTTTGGGTGCTATAGGACTGCAAGGAATTCGGTTGGCAAACCCCGCTTTAGGTGAAACGTTCGTGGTATCCGGCTTAGGTTTGATCGGCTTATTAACGCTGCAGCTATTAACCGCCCAGGGTTGCAAAGTCATCGGGATTGACTTTGATCAGAAACGCTTATCGATTGCGGAATCTTTGGGGGCGAAGACGGTTTCTTTGGCTGCTGGCGAAGATCCTGTCAAAGTTGCTCATGCATACACGAATGGACGAGGTGTTGACGGAGTCCTTATTACTGCTTCCACAAAAAGCAGTGATCCGGTTCATCAAGCTGCCCAAATGTGCCGGAAAAGAGGCCGAATCGTACTCATCGGCGTAACCGGTTTGGAACTGTCCAGAGCAGACTTCTACGAGAAAGAACTAACTTTCCAGGTTTCTTGTTCTTACGGCCCTGGCCGATATGATTTGGATTATGAGGAGAAAGGGCAAGATTATCCGATCGGGTTTGTCCGGTGGACGGAGCAACGCAATTTTGAAGCGGTGCTGGATATGATGGCGATGGGGAGAATCTCGATAGAACCGCTTATTACACACCGTTTCGAAATCGATGATGCGGTTCAGGCCTACAAACTGTTAACTCAAGGTTCTCAATCATTGGGAATTGTTCTTAACTATTCAAATAAGGGTGACTTCGTTCAAACACAAGAGACCGTTATTAGATTGACTCCTACGGTTCCGGAGGTTTCCAGCACGGAACCCTCCCTATACATCGGCATGATCGGCGCCGGAAATTTTGCGAATCAAGTCCTGCTACCTGCGATCAAAAAAACAGGTGCACGGTTGGGGACAATTTCGAGTCAGGGGGGTGTTCACGGCGTACACGTCGGGAAGAAATACGGGTTCGAAAAGACGACGACCGATGCGTCACAAATTCTCGGTGATGGGGACTTAAACACGGTATTCATCACAACCCGCCATAATTCTCATGCTTATTACGTCAAGGAAGCACTTTTAGCCGGTAAACATGTGTTTGTGGAAAAGCCATTGTGTATGACTAGACAAGAGCTTAATGAACTCCAAAATATTGAATTACGTAACGGCCAAATCTTAACCGTTGGTTTTAATAGAAGATTTTCGCCGCATGTGGTGAAAATGAAAGAACTGCTTAGACCGATCAACGAACCCAAAACGATGATCATGACAGTTAATGCAGGTTATATCCCTCAGAATCATTGGACACAGGATCTAGAGGTTGGCGGAGGCCGTATTATCGGTGAAGCGTGCCACTTTATCGATCTTCTTCGTGATTTGGCGGGTGCATCGATTGTGTCTGTGCAAGCGGTGGCCATCGGCAATCGCTCCGGGCGTGCAACGGATGAAGATAAAATCTCTTTTACACTAGGTTTTGCCGACGGATCAATTGGAACAGTCCATTATTTTGCTAATGGACACAAATCGTATCCGAAGGAGCGGCTTGAGATGTTCGTCGACGGCAAAATTCTAACATTGGATAATTTCAAGAGGTTAAGAGGATACGGCTGGAAACATTTCAAAAAGATGAACTTGTGGAATCAAGATAAAGGCCATAGGGCTGGAGTGCAGTCATTTATCCACTCCATTCAAAGCGAGACAGGAAAGCCACCCATCCCTTTGGATGAAATTTTTGAGGTGACAAAAGCAAGTTTCGACGTTGTTGATGCAGTGCGCTTTTAAGATAGGATGGTGTTCTCTCCGTGGTCAAAAGATGTTTTGATATTTTTGTTTCCGCAGTTACTTCTATCCTTGTCTTTCCATTACTGCTCTTTATCGCTATCGCTATAAAAGCGGATTCTAAGGGTCCTGTCATTTTTAAACAAAAGAGAGTTGGGAAAGACAATAGGCACTTTATGATTTACAAATTTCGTACGATGCGGACGGATACACCTGATTTGCCAACGCATCTGCTCGGTGACCCTTCCCAATACGTTTCCCGGGTAGGGAGATTTTTGAGAAAAACGAGCTTGGACGAACTGCCGCAGCTGTTAAATATCATTCTGGGCCATATGAGTTTGGTTGGTCCGAGACCTGCATTATATAATCAAACGGATTTGGTTGAACTACGGACAAGTCTGGACATTCATAGGATTAGGCCAGGATTGACAGGGTGGGCGCAAATTAACGGCAGAGATGATATTTCCGACGAAGAGAAGGCGCTGTTTGATAAGTATTATCATGAACATATGAGCTTTTGGTTTGATTTGAAAATTATGTTCCAGACCTTTCGAAATGTTGTGAATGCGAAAGGTGTCCGAGCTTAGAGGGTGATCTGGTGAAAATTGTTTTGCTTTGTCATTATTTTTATCCCGAAATTGGCGCTCCTAGCGCCAGATTGTTTGAAATGGGGAAGCGATGGGTCCAGCAAGGTCATGAGGTTCACGTCGTGACGTGTTTTCCCAACCACCCGACAGGCGTCATTCCCGACGCCTATCAAGGAAAAATTCGAATGACAGAAACGATTCAAGGAATCATAGTGCACCGTAATTATGTATATGCGACTCCGAACGAAGGTTTTGTAAAAAAAACATTGGGCCATGTATCGTTTGCGATTTCTTCCGTTTTATTGAGTTCTTTAAAAGTCCCCAAGCCGGATGTTGTAATTGTCAGCTCGCCCACACTTTTCTCTGTGATTTCCGGATATGTTTTTAGCTTGCTTCGAAAAGCGCCGTTTATATTTGAAGTCAGAGATTTATGGCCGGACGCAATTATAAAATTGGGTGTTCTTAAGAATAAGACGCTTATTCGAGCATTAGAAGGTTTGGAAATGTTTTTATATCGAAGAAGCCGTCTTGTTGTCACGGTCACGGAAGCATTTAAAAAAAATATTGTCAGCAGGGGAATTGATTCCTCGAAAGTAGCAGTCATCACCAATGGTGTTGATACGGATAAATTCGACAAACACCGGATGACAAACGATGGCAGCCTTGCAAAGAAATATGGTTGGGCTGGGAAAAAAATTTTGTTATATGCCGGAGCCCACGGAATTTCTCAAGGGTTGACCACGCTACTGGACGTTGCAAATACATTGCGGGACCGTACGGATTTGCTTTTTGTTTTGGCAGGAGAAGGGGCGGAAAAACGCAAGCTGATAAAATATGCCGAAGATTTACATTTGGCAAATGTACAATTTATAGATCCGTTGCCAAAGGAAGACATGCCTGCGTTATATGCTTCAGCCTATCTGAGCTTTGTTCCATTGCGCAATATAGCCATGTTTGATAATTATATTCCGTCTAAGATGTTTGAGATATTAGGGAGCGGTTGTCCGATCATCGCTTCTTTGTCGGGTGAAGCGGCAGAGATACTCCGGAAATCGGGCGGCGCCGTCGTCGTGCAGCCTGAAGATATCAAGGGCATTCAAGCGGGCATTTTGAAGGTTATCCAGGACACTGATCTTCGGGAAGTGCTTAGTAGCAAAGGTTATGAGTTTGTTATAAATAATTATTCCCGGGAGCATTTGGCGGATAAATATCTACAAACGATGGAGACCAAGCTTGCGATTCGATCATCGGACAAAGAAGGTGAATGAAGTTGATTCTGATCATTGGAGTTACCGGAAATACAGGGAAACACGTTGTGAATTTAATTAAAGAGAATGAACCGCATACCGGAATTGTCGGAACGACAAGACAAGATTACAGTTGTGAAAATGTGCAGGTTGAGAACGTACAGCGGTATGACGAAACGTCACTGAGAAACATATTTTCAAAATACCCGATCAAGTATGTCGTCCAGACGGCTCACACGACTTTGTCACCCGTAGTGATGGATGTTTCGGAGGAATTTCAAGTAAGGCATGTCGTATGCGTTCATACCACCGGGATCTTTTCGAAATATCGTTCCTGTAGTGAAGAATATGTGGAGGTCGAAAACGCATTAAAAAGTAAGAATTACAAAGTTCCTTATACGATTTTGAGACCCACATTGATTTATGGAAATCCGGAGGATCGCAATATGGCCAAGTTAATCCGTTTTTTGGCCAAAAGTCCTGTGTTTCCTTTGTTCGGGGATGGAAGCAATTTGTTTCAACCTGTACACGTAGCGGATTTGGCATCCGCCGTATACAACAGCATCGGAAATCCGAAGGCATATGGAAAAGAATACAACATATCCGGGAAAACGGTCATCACCTATAAAGAGATTATCAAGATGATCAGCCACTATCTAGAGAAAAAGGTGATCGTCATTCCCATTCCTGTTTTTGTTGCGTTGTCGGGCGTGTGGATGTTGAATCATATATTCAGAAAAAAATGGATCATTACGGAACAAGTTAAAAGAATGAAGGAAGATAAGGCATTTAGTTATGAAGAGGCAATGCAGGAATTGAATTATTCGCCTCGGTCGTTTGAGGAAGGCATCCGGGCTGAAATTCCTCTAGTATTGAACGGGGAACAGCGATAATGGAAATAAAGGGGCAGCATATGAGTGCTCGGTTATGCAAACGTTTAAGCTGGATTGTGATTACAACGATCTTCCTTAGCTCTCTTGCCGGGGGATATATGTATCAGAATTCATTATTTACCTCTTATGAGGTGACATCGAGTTTTCAAGTCGATGGTACCATCGGAGCACAGTATTTAAATTTGGACCAAGTTAGACAAAATTTGTTGTCAGATAAAAACCTAAAAGAAATTCAACAAGCAGGTGGAAATGCAGATCTAATCGCACTACAATATCTTCCGGATGTAAATCAGTATGTACTGATCACAAGGGATCATGATCAAAACCTGGCAGTACAAACGCATCAATTGATGAAAGAAAAAATTCAAAGTCAAATGATGAATGACTACCATGCCTTTGTTAAAGATATGAATGCAAATATTAGGAAGTCCACGGAGAAAGAAAAGCTGTATATGGATATGTTATTAGCCTTAAAGGAAGCAGTGACCTATCCGGACCAGTATGTTATACCTCAAAACTTACATGAACAAGCTGCAACTATTTTAAGTTTTATGGAGAACGAGCAGCTGGAAGCTATTAAGGAAACCAACAGATTGGCACAACAACTGTCCGGGGCCAAATCACCGCGATTTGTGACAGAGCTATCGGTTTCAGAAACCGGCGGTTCAAGCCCGATTCACATTTTTGGGTTCGCGGTTTTCTTTACGATGATGGCTGCTGTTTGTATGAGTTTTGTCCAATCGTTTCTATTGGAAAAAAGCAGACTCAAATCCTATCGAGAAGATGGTAAATAACTATGTTGAATAAACGTCAAGGAATCATACGAATAGTAATGATCGGGCTTGTCGCTGTTGCAGGTTATTTTCTCGGTTACTACGTACAAGCCCACGGAATTGAACAAATTTATTTGTTGTGTTATCTTTTTTGCTGTCTATTTATTGGACACCGGATCTTACAATTGGTGTTTAACGATACATTCATCACATGGAAACCCAAAATCAAAATTGCAGATTCCGAGATTTATTTCAGACTATTACTTTTGTTTATACCGTTAAATGGAATCGCTATTAGCATATATAATGTGTTTGCGGATTTTAGATCTATCTTTACAGTCGTTTTGCTACCGGATGCGATTCTGTTGTTTATTCTTGTATTGCATCACGGTTTCGAGCCTTTTCGCCAAATACTCGTGAAGCATCCTCCCTTCTTTTACGGATACTTACTCTGGGTGCTTGCGGGAATTTTATCGATTATTGCGGTTGGCACGGATTATGAAAACGTGTTGAGAATTTTTTTCCAAAGGATGATTCTGCCCGGTTTATTGCTCGTTTTTTTTCTGTTTTTTGCCACATCGAAAGCTAAAGTCATGGATTTTATTTCAATTCTTATGTACGGCGGATTCATTTATTTTGGATATACAATATATAGATATATCAACTTTTTCGGGGTTCCCGATATAAGGGCGTTAATTTTTAACCGGTATAATTTCTCTGGAAATACGGATGTTTATTTCTTTAATTCCAATTTTATCAGCGGGATCTTATTGTTATTAATCGCTTTATCGATTTACAAACTGATTGAAGACCGTAAAAATACCGGTATAAATCTCTTTATTATTTTTATTTTCATTGTAAATTTACTGTTTTGTTTTTCCCGAGGTGGAATACTTACTTTGGCTGTCATGCTCGGATGTTCGATTCTGTTCTATGTTTCGTTATATAAAGCCGAATACTTAAAATGGGTGTTTCTTGCTGGCGGAATTGTTGGGGTTATGATTTTCACCCTATTTGCGAAATTCTCCTCTATCCTGTTGCATTTCACAAACTTGTTTTCGCCTACCGGCAGCGGTACCGCTAGACTTAATATGTGGTTGGATTCTTTGGACATTTTTATGAATCATTGGTTTCTAGGTTATGGCTTCGGAGAGTTCGGGATCTATTATGCCGGTCTGTCCAGAGATGCCAATACCCATAACCTTTTCTTAAATATGATGCTGGATTCCGGCATATTCGGCATTCTTGGCTTTATGATGATGCTTGTCTATGTTCTGATAATAACGATCAAAACGGTCCGGGAAGAAGGCAGGAAAGTATCCAATTTGATCTTTGTTACCATATGCGGGTTGGTCGTGATATTTTTGATGGGGACGACGACAGGCTTGGAATTAGATTTTCTTTCCACGACTTGGAGTGTTTACCTTGTTTTTATTATTCTAGGCTGTTCCTTGAAAGTTTAAGATCAAATATTATAGCTTTTTAAAAGAGAAAACGATATATTTGTAATTGTTAGTATAATAAACCAATCGTTTGTAATTAATTTTAGGGGCAACACAAGATATAATTTTGGCTTTTTAGCAGACATTATTATTTCGAGTAGGTCGGTGTAACAATGGGAGATTGGTTGTTTTTTTTAAGAAGGCGAAAAGTTTTTGTAGACTTTATTTTGGTGCTTGCTTTAATCATTTGTTCAATATGGGCTGCACAGCAGTATATTAACGGATGGGGCGGGAAACCGGAATATTATCAAACTTATTTTGCTCCTACTGTTATGGAAACTTGCGGGAGAGGGCACTTTAATGTTGATCTGTCTCAAGCTCCAAAACTGCAGCAGTTTTTAAACTATGAAACAATGGAATTTTCTTGTGCTGATATTCCTGAAGATATAACAACCTTTAGTACCCATTATACTGGGGTCAACCCTTATTTTTTTAATATGTTCTCTTGGGTTTGGAAACTGACAGGCGAAATATCGTGGACGAATCTTCACTTTATGTTTTATATCTTATACAGCATTTCTACCGTTTCGGCATATGGGATTTTTAGATTTTTAATGAATAAATATTTAGCATACGTATTTGCGTTATTTATGTGTTTTTCTGCTATTCAATTACAAGCGCTTCCGCATATAAGGGACTATTCAAAGGCACCTTTTATCCTTCTAATTACTTTCATCATAATTAGACTGATTACCAAAAGCTCGACGAATTCACAACTTTACATTCTTTCGTTAATAGCCGGGGTTATTACGGGTATTGGACTAGGGTTTAGAACGGATCTGCTTATCATGGTCCCGGCTTTTTTTGTTTGTTTGTTTGTTTTTATGCCTGACGGAATCAAATCAAATTTGCTAAGAAAAGGAGCAGCTGTTTGCATTTTTGGGGCTGGTTTTTTTCTTGCGGGCTTCCCTATTATTGATGTGATATTTTCAGGAGGCAATACATTTCACGTTATTCTGTTAGGAATTGTATCTGTTTTTGATTCGCATCTGGGAGTATTACCGTCTCCGGTTTATGAATGGGGTTACTTATATAACGATACATTTATTAACACAGTAGTGAACAGCTATGCAAACAGAACAGCCGATTATACTAATATGTTGAATCTAGCAACGAGTGAGTATGATCATTATGGAGGAGCTTTTTATATAGAGATTTTGAGGAATTTCCCTTCCGATATATTGACAAGGTATTACGGTTCAGCTTTACAAATTCTCAATCTCCCTTTTTATTATGGACGAGAATTATCTGGTGTATCGCAAGGTAGTGTTCTTTCATTAGTTGTAAATTTAAGAGGAGTTCTTTTGCAGTGGTTAACTGGAACTGGCTTGCTGGTCGGTTTTGTTTCGCTCCTTTTCACAGCTAAAATACAGGTGAAATATGCCATCGCGTTGGCTTTTTACGTTTTATTTTTTGTGGGGTATCCATCCTTACAATTTTCTGAGAGGCATTATTTTCATTTAGAATTTGTTTCTTTAGGATTGTTAGGTTTTTTAATAACCATCATGTTTAAAACTGTAAAAAATATACAGGCACAAAGAAACAGCAAACGTTTATTTTCGATTAAAGAAGTGGCATTTGCATGGTGGAAGCCTGTAGCAGTTGTTGTTAGTATGGCCTTATTCCTAATTTTGTCTAATTATTCATTAAGATGGTATCAAGTTTCACATCTGAAGGATATGTTTAGCCAGTATGAAAGTGCAGAACAAGAAGAGGTGAAAATTGTTCCAAAGCAGTTAGATGGAAATTATGTAGAGTTGAGTACTCCTGAATTCTCATACTCGGGAAAAGCACCAATTGAAACAGAGTATTTGGTACTTGAGTTTGATAAGAAACAAAACGACTCACTGCCAATTGAGGTAAGGTTTGACTATAGCAGCAACAGTCCTTTTAATAACCTAACAACAACGAGAATGGTGTCATTTGAAGCCTCGGATCGTTGGAAATTAATGTTTCCTATATACTCAGCTCCATTTTCGACGTTTAACGGAATTGTTATGAAAGAAGACATGCTTCCGTATTTATCTAGTGTAAAGAGATTTACTAATACAAAAAAGTTTCCCTTGTTAATTGGCTTAAGTATGCCTGAAAACTGGAGAGACAAAAGACTTTACCAAAAATTAGGATATGAAAAGGAAATTACGAATGGAACGTATACCTACCCAAAGAATTTGGATAAAGATTATAGCCCGGTTATTAATGAGCCGTTTGATCATCATTTAATTAACTATCGTGTCCCGATATTTAATCAAGTCGATGAGGAATGGCATGTAAAAGGTGATGTTCTTCCCATCGACAGAGGCGATTATCTTGCTGCAACCTCACCTATATTAAGAGAAAGAGGTCAGGCATTGATTGTTAGCGGAACCTTAGTTCAAGGAGGGCTCACATTAGGTTTTGTTGAAGATGGTATCTGGGGTTCGTCAGTTCATGTAACTGAAAAAGGTGATTTCCAAATTATTCTCCCGATACTCTCTCTCGGTAACTATAGAGTGATATTGGCAAATCATCTGGATGCAAGTAAGAATTATAATGAATTTGTTATTAATGAAATTGGATGGTATACACCTAAGGAGAATGATCAATGAAAATAAGGTAGTTAGACCTTTCTTATGGACTTTTATGGTTTTGAAAAAGGAACATGCTGTTCAGAACATTTTTAAGTTTTATGAATAGAGCAAATAAGGGATGGAACTTTAATGCAGTTTAGAAAAACCGAAAAATTTTATTACACTTTATTTTTTATAGGATATATCGCACCGATCTTTTATTTATTGCTTAGAATGTGGTTTAAAGGCGAATATTTCGTTTATGAGAACGCCTGGGATGAAAAAACGTATTTGTCGTACCAAGGGGCCATCACCACTTTTTTAACACCCGGATATATTAGTTCGGTGTTTAGTCTTGTTATGCATAATTTAGGGATTGCCCCGGTATATCAAAATATGTTTTGGGATATTGCGGTACCTGTTATTATGTTTATTTTATTGTGTAAGATTTTTAAAATATCGGGTATCCCAACATCACGGGCATATTTTTTTGGGGTTTTGGTGGTTTTTGGTAGTGTCCTTTTTAATAAATCGAATCCATTGATCAATTACCTTACATTTCTCGATATTCCTCATTTTATTTACGCAATGGAAGCTTACCCGTCAATATTAAGAACACCTAACCCACAAATAAGTTTTCTTATTATTACTTTTTTCGTTTTCTTTTTTATAAAATACAAAAAATTCCTTTTGTTACTTTTTCCTATTCCGTTTTTGTATTGGTCTGTACTTATACCGTACTGTTACTTGCTGTTAATGTATTTCATTAAAGAAAAATATAGCATCAAAGAATCTTATAAAATCGTAGTTTTAAATATATCAATATCATTAATCTTAGGGCTAGCTTTTTTTGCAGGACTTTCAGTTTTTAAAGAGCTGCCGAGCAATTTTGGTCAAGGTCAATTTGTAGAATTATATCGTGAGTGGTTAATTTCCCCGGCATTTTTATTTTTGGGCGGTTGTTATTTAGCTGTAATTGCACTATTGCTCCTGTTTAAAAAAAGTTGGCAAAAAGAGATTCACAACTGGATAATTACTTTGATGATATGTGTGATTTTTATCACCAATCTTCAAGTTTTTACCGGAATTAAACTTGATCCTAAAAATATACAGGACAGTTCGGTTAGTCTTATTTTATCTTTAACACTAGTGTTGCTAATAGAATTGGGGTTTCGTGTAAATCAGAATTCAATTACTTTGCAGCGTTTTATGAAAGGTACGCAATATGGTATTTCAATCATTCTATTGATTTTAGTTTTGGCGACACAGGGATTCGATTTTAGCGCATTAAATTATCGGATTCAAACTGGAACTAAAATAGAGAGTCGGCTCCTTGAAGAAGTTCAAAAAGACCCTACTCACGCAATTATTCCTAATGAATTGGCGGCTGAGAGGGTGGTCATGACAAAAGCGAAAATGTTGGTTCCGCCGCTATCTAATCAGTATATGTATTCGTTCTTTAACAGGGCATGCCATAACTATGAGAAGATGAATGAGAATGCATACAACTTCACGATAGAATCTGGAAGATACGATGTAACCAGTGAGGAATATCATTATATTAATAAAAATTACACGACTTTCAAACAATCATTAAAGCAGTCCGCTAATGTTCCATATGAAAATAACAATACTCTGTGTCCTGAAACATCTTTTGAAACATTTTACTTTGTTGATTTGAATAAAGAGAATACGATACTATCTTTTCCATCTTGGCCTGGTTTTATAGAAAGTGGAATTCGTTTAACTGTTGGAAGTCTTCTTAGTCCGTTAAACAATTTCTTACATGGAGCTTGGACTCCGGAAATTAGAACCTATTCCGAGCCAATAAATACAGGGGGAAGAAACGTATACCTTATTCCCTCAAATTATAATTACAAGGAACCAGTTATTAGCGAAAAATATGACCAACATCATATTAGCTATCAGTCTAATATTGTCAAAAGAGAAAACGATCATTGGTTCATAAAGGGGACAGAAAGTAAATACGCGTATTTGCTCAAAGGGAACCACAGCGTTAAACAGACAGAGGATGTATTTGTTGTGAAAGGTGAAATTAGAGAAGGTATTCTTCAGATTGGTCTAACTAAATTCGAGAGTTGGCATAGCAGTGTAACGATCAATCGAAGTGGGCCGTTTACTGTTATTATCCAATTGTCGGAGCAAGGGGAATTTACACCTGTTATAGCCAATTATCAAGAGAAAGACGCTAAAAAAACGGAATTCATTATAGATGAAATTGGTTGGCAGGAAACTAAATAGGCGGACGAAAAAATGAAATTAAAAAGTTAAAGCATAATTAGTTTGTTTGAAACAGACCTGACAAATTAGGAATAATAATAACATACGGATTCTTGTTATTTTGTTGTACAATATAGAAGGCAGGATACCAATTTACAGAGGTTAAAACATTGAACTTAAATTTGATACAAGCGTTTAAATTTGCAATCGTAGGAAGTATAAATACGATTACCACTTTTGTGATTTACAGCATCTTGGTTTCACAAACGCATCTTTCATATTCAGTAAGTCTTTTTATTTCCTATGTAATAGGTATTCTAATGAGTTATATCTTAAATAGTGGTTGGACTTTTAAATCGAAATTAAAGAAGATTCCAAAAATTTTGAAATTTATCACGGTGTATGTATTTGTTTTTATTATTAATTTAGCGTTGTTATTCATATTTGTGGAATATTTCGTGATCGGTGAAATCATTTCACAGGGTATTTCAGTTTTTATTACTACTACAATTAGTTTTCTTACACAAAAGTACTGGGTTTTTAATAATAAAGTTAAAGGGGAAAGTAACTCGTATGATTAGAGTAGGATCTATAGTAGAACATCAGGAACAATTATATTTTGTGCTTGAAATCCAAAGTGACCTATATTCTTGTTATGCGCTTGAGGAAGTGGAGTCAGATAAAAATATTCTTATTAATGAAAAGTCTTACAGTGTAAACCATTCTCGCAAAGTACATTTTAAAGAAAACGAACTTAAATTAATAGATAATGCCAGTACTAAAGACACAGAGAGTGTTATGCGATTAGAAATTCTAGATAAAGTACATCAATTTTATAATCTGTTTCATAAATCTAAAGAGGCATTTCAACCTGGTAAAACCCAAGTTGTATATGGCGGAAGAGTTTATGATGAAAAAGAAATGATGAATTTGGTGGACTCATCGCTGGACTTCTGGCTTACTGCTGGAAGATTCTCCAAAGATTTCGAGAAGACATACGCTGATTTCTTAGGACTTCGCTATGCTTTGCTAACAAACTCAGGTTCTTCCGCTAACTTGCTTGCTTTCTCTTCTTTAACATCTCCTAAATTAGGAGAAAGAAGAATAATGCCAGGCGATGAGGTAATAACAGTAGCAGCAGGATTTCCAACTACTGTGACACCTATTGTTCAAAATCGAGCTGTACCGGTTTTTGTCGACGTTGATTTAGGTACTTATAATATACTTCCTGAACGTATTGAAGAGGCGATCAGCAGTAAGACAAAAGCGGTAATGATCGCACATACGATGGGTAATCCATTTAATTTAAATAAAGTGCTTGAGATTGCAAAAAAATATAACTTATGGGTCATCGAAGATAATTGTGACGCTTTGGGTGCAATCTATGATGGAAAACTAACGGGAACATTCGGTGACATCGCGACGTCTAGCTTTTACCCGCCGCATCATATGACGATGGGAGAAGGTGGGGCAGTTTACACGAATAATGCTCAACTGAAAATGATTATCGAATCATTCAGGGACTGGGGAAGAGATTGTTGGTGTCCATCTGGATGTGATAATACTTGCAAAAAGAGATTTGGATGGGAATTAGGCACACTTCCTTATGGTTACGATCATAAATATACCTACTCTCATATTGGTTATAACTTAAGAGTAACAGATATGCAGGCAGCTATAGGGTTAGAACAACTCAAAAAGGTTCCGTCTTTTGTTGATGCCAGAATTAATAACTTTAATACTTTATATGAAGGACTTAAAGATTTAGAAGAATTTTTTATTTTACCTAAAGCAACAGAGAACTCGCAGCCAAGCTGGTTTGGTTTTATATTGACTATTAGAGATGGAGCTCATTTCACTAAAAATGAAATCGTAAATTTCCTGGAGGAAAGAAAGATACAAACAAGAATGTTGTTTGCAGGGAATTTGACAAGACAACCATCTTTTCAAAATATAGACTATAGAATTTCAAATGAATTAAAAAACACAGATAAAATCATGAATGATACCTTCTTATTCGGTGTATATCCTGGTTTAACAAACCCAATGTTAGATTATGTCGTTACAAGCATTAGAGAATTTGTACTCAAAAGATAAAAGGTGAACGGAGTTGCTTAATAATATGAAAGTAGTTATCCTTGCAGGTGGTTTTGGAACAAGAATAAGTGAAGAGTCACATTTAAGGCCTAAACCTATGATTGAAATAGGTGAACGACCTATTTTGTGGCATATTATGAAGATTTATTCATCTTTTGGCTTTAATGATTTTATAATTTGTTTAGGATATAAGGGTTATTCTATAAAAGAATACTTTGAGCACTACTTCTTACATGAGTCGGATATTAGCTTTGATTTTAGAAACAATAACCAAAGAATTATTCATTATCACAAAGCGGAACCATGGAAAGTAACCCTTGTTAACACTGGGATGGAAACCATGACTGGTGGAAGGGTAAAAAGAATCCAAAAATATGTCGAAAACGAACCGTTTATGCTCACATATGGAGATGGTGTAGGTAATGTTGACATAAATGCGTTGATGGATTTCCACAAACTTCATGGTCGAGTTGCTACAGTAACATCAGTTCAACCAAGCGGACGTTTTGGGGCATTAGAAGTTACTGATTCGGATGAGGTAAAAGGATTTCGGGAAAAACCAAAAGGTGATGGGTCTTGGATTAACGCTGGATTTTTTGTACTTCAACCTGAGATTTTTAATTATTTAGAAAACGATGAAACTGTATTTGAGCAAAGTCCTCTTGAAAATTTGGCTAAGGACAATGAGTTAATGGCATTTCGCCATGAAGGGTTTTGGCAACCGATGGATACACTCAGAGATAAAACTTACTTAGAAAATTTATGGAAGACAGGTAAAGCTCCATGGAAAATGTGGGACTAAAAAATTTTTGGGAAAATAAGACGGTATTTTTAACAGGTCACACTGGATTTAAAGGTACATGGTTAAGTCTGTGGCTTACACATAAAGGGGCAAAAGTAGTGGGTTATGCGCTTAACCCACCTACAGCTCCTTCGTTGTTTGAATTGGCACAGGTTAAAGATATCATGCATAAGTCTCATATCGGCGATATTAATGATAGAGAGAAGTTGGAGGCAGCTGTTCTCCAATCGAACCCTGATATCGTCATTCACATGGCGGCACAGCCGCTTGTAAGAACCTCTTATAGAGATCCAGTATATACTTATCAAACGAACGTTATGGGCACCGTCTATTTAATGGAAGCGGTTCGTAAATGCACCTCCGTAAAGGCTGTGGTTAACGTCACGACTGATAAATGTTACGATAATAAAGAGTGGGTATGGGGATATAGAGAAAATGAGGCTCTTGGCGGGTATGACCCCTATTCCAGCAGCAAGGCGTGTTCTGAACTGGTAACATCATCCTATAGGAATTCGTTTTTCAACACTGAAAGATATGAAGAACATGGAGTGGCCTTGGCTTCCGCAAGAGCGGGGAATGTTATTGGTGGAGGGGATTGGGCTGAGGATCGCTTGATTCCTGATATCGTAAGAGCATTAACGAATAATGAAGTTATCAAGATTAGAAACCCACATGCAATCAGACCTTGGCAGCATGTATTAGAACCGCTAAACGGATATATGTTGCTATGTCAGTATCTTTATGAATTTGGACCGAAATACGCTCAAGCATGGAATTTTGGTCCGTTCGATCATGATGCAAAACCTGTTCAATGGATTGTTGAAAAGTTACTTGAAAAATGGTCCGGACCTACTTTAGGTTATGAAGTTGATTCGACAGGCGATCATCCGCATGAGGCTCATTATTTGAAGTTAGATATATCCAAAGCGAGGCAGTTATTGCAATGGAATCCTCGTTGGAGTTTAGACCAAGCCTTAGATAAGATCGTTACTTGGACAGAAGCATCTTTCAGTCAATCAAATAACAAAATTCAAGAAATGACCTTCAAACAAATTGTGGAGTATGAGAACTCATGAATATAATTTTGAGTGGTGGTACCGGTTTTTTGGGCTCCTACTTAGCAAAAGAGTTTGTAAAAAAAGGTTATAATTTGACTATTATTAAACGATCTTTTTCAAAAACAGATAGAATTAGCGATATACTAGATCAAGTTAATACTTTTGATATAGATATGTTGCCACTTTCGCAACTATTTGATTCCAACAGATTAGATATTGTAGTACATGCTTCTACAGACTATGGTAGAAATAGCGCTTTGAGCGAAGTACTAAATGCCAATGTGATTTTTCCACTAAAACTACTTGAAAATTTAGCGAATCACAACGGCACAGCATTTATAAATACTGATTCCTTTTTTAATAATCCGGGTGCCACAAATTATTCATACCTAAACAGCTACACTCTTTCCAAAAGGTATTTTAACGAACTAGCACACCAAATCGTAACCCAGTCTAAGACAAAGTTTATTAACATGAAATTAGAACATTTATACGGTCCTTCAGATAGTGAAACTAAGTTTACAATGGATATCATTCGAAGATTATTAAATAATGAGCTGCAGATAGATCTTACACCGGGTCAACAAAAAAGAGATTTTATATATGTAAGCGATGCAGTAGATGCATACATCAAAGTAATCGAAAATGTTTACCTTTTTAGTCCCCAAACTCTTTCTTTTGAAGTAGGGCAAGGCAAGACTTATACGATTCGTGATTACGTCTCTTTAGCAAAAAACATTTGTGAATCTTCAAGCACACTTAACTTTGGTGCCCTTGCTTATAGGGAAAATGAAATAATGAGATCTGTTGCGAATAATTTAACATTGCGAAACTTAAATTGGATGCCGCTGATTGATTTAGAAGAGGGTATTAAATTAATAGTTACGAGTCTAATAGACTAGGCAGGTGAGTACTATGTCGGGCAAACATTTAATTTCATTTGTCGTTCCCGTTTTTAATGAAGAAGAAAATATAATGCCGCTTTATGACGCGGTTATGCGACAAATGCAAGTGCTTCAAGATAGATTCGATTATGAAATTATTTTCACGGATAATCATAGTACGGATACTACCTTTCAATTACTGCAAACGTTGGCTGCTAGAGATAAGAATGTAAGGGTTATAAGGTTTTCTAAAAATTTTGGCTATCAAAAGTCTATATATACAGGTTATCTAAGCGCAAATGGTGATATTGCTGTTCAATTAGATTGTGACTTACAAGATCCGATTGGAATGGTGCCCGTATTTATTAACTATTGGGAACAAGGATATAATGTAGTCTACGGGGTTAGGAGAACTAGAAAAGAAGCATGGTGGATTAATTTTATCCGAAAAGGGTTTTATTGGGCAATAGATGTCTTAAGTGAGGAACATCTCCCTCGTGATGCAGGCGATTTTCGTCTTGTTGATCGAAAAATATTGAACTTATTGCATGAAATACAAGATGATCAGCCATATTTAAGAGGAACAATTTCTACACTTGGATTCAATCAAATTGGGGTTCCGTATGATCGGGATGAACGTGTTAGAGGGGAAAGTAAGTTTTCCTTCAAACATCTTATAAGATTGGCTTTTGATGGTATTCTGAATCATTCTTCAGCTCCACTTCGATTTGCAACCTATACCGGTATCTCTGTCAGTTTCATAACTTTTATCACACTATTTGTATACCTTGTTGGTAAACTTATGGGAGCTGATTGGCCTGCGGGATTTGCTACCACAACCATTTTAATTTTAATTTCTCTAAGCCTGAATGCATTTTTTCTTGGTATTATTGGTGAATACTTAGGGAGAATATACCAGCAGGTTAAGCGCGGACCGATGACAATAGTCGAAGCTCAACTAAATAATGAAAGATATAAAGATAGAAAAATAACGCATATATTTAATGCAAATAGTGTAAAAGCATCTGGTGAATAAGAGCTTTAATAACATATAAAAAATCCTGTAGTTTGATGAATCAATACAGGATTTTTTATATGTGAAGGGCAAAGCCAACGGAAACGGAATTTATGTCATGGCAAATTCACGCCGCGTAGATGTGGCGAACAACATCATTGAAGGTGCTGGGGCGGAATCATCGTGGAATCGATTTAAAGCCGTATCCATGGAAACCGACAATATGACATCAGCTTCCTCGGCATCGACTTTGAACCGAACAACGCAACGGTGACGAATAATCATGTTGAAGATTACACCACAGGCATGTATAGTTTCCGTTTCATTGACGATGATGCCACAAATGCGGGAACATGCACGTTCACGAACAACTATTTAAATCTTCCAGTTTCAGTGCTTGCTAACTTCCTTCAGTGTGCTTACCTAGACAACAACCGTATTGATAGCTTTAACAATAGGCAAAGCGTTATTCTTCCTCTCCACAATGAAGGGGTATCTGGAATATCGATAATAGCTATACAGACGTGATGTATGCGGTTTTTGAGGGAACTGATGCTTATCCCCCCGATGCTACTTTTACTTTAGTGACAGTTTTTGGTGTTAGCAATGTTGCTACGCAGATTGAATATAACTTGACTGACGACCCTGTGACAGTTGGGTACGGTTCAGTATTTAGTGGCTCAACTGGAAGGAATATCGAGGAAACGACATTAAGTGGATTATCAGCGAGCCAAACGAAAATCAAAGCCAGAATACGATCTACGGATAACACCAATTCAGTAACCGTGTGGCATGCTTATATTAAGGTAGAATCTATTCCACAATAAGGAGCATAGTGCTATGATCTGGATGAGGAGGAGACGAGTGATGAAAAAAATAATCGCCTTTGTAGTCTTATTTATATTGCTGTGCTCCTGCCAGCAAGCAGAGAATAATGAATTTGAAAAAGTTAGAGTGGCCCTAAATGAAAATTATCTAGCATTGAACGGTGAAAGCTGTGGGGATGCTACCCAGCTTTTTGCAAATAGAATCAGTGATTTAGGGATGACCTATAGGACACTTCAGTTTTTTTCAGACCCCGGTCAAACATATGATACCCATGTGGCTGCCGAAGTAAAGATTGACGGAAATTGGGTATATGTAGATCCGACTTTCAATGGGTTTTATAAAGATAAAGCATCAGACAAGTACTTGAGTGCAGAGGATATAAGAAAAAAGGTATTAGAAGGCAATGTTTCTGATCTCGTATTCGTGGTGAATGGTGAGATTCGGGACATGTACAACATATCGAAATATTATGTCAATCCCTTATACACATTCAAAGGCATGATATATAACGAATATGGAGTGTATACCTATATTTCTGATAAATACACGCCGGAGTTCAAACAGGAATTTAGTGTTTTTAGAGATTACCCTCCTATAAAGGTTGCAAACGTGGAAGCGCCAACGGCTGACGCAAAATGGGGATTGATCGGCGGGTATGTAAATGGACGGAAGGTGAATGGATGGAGAAGAGATGAAGATAACGCAATTAATATAGATGTGCAAAAAGGGAAAAAATATGCCTTAAAAACTAAGTTTAGCTCAGAGGATGCTATAAATATAATACTGGAGAGCGGAAACATCAGGTATGAGCGCGTTATTGAAAGTGACGATACCATTATTGAATACACATCGATAAGCGCTAATACAGGAGAAGACACTCTGAGATTTTCTGCTGAATCAGAGAGTTTAGTAAAGAAAGAGCACCTCCATATTTATGAGATATATAATGACTTCAAGGATAAAGTTACCATAACCTCCCTATAGCGGGAGGTTATTATATTTACACTTGATCGTAAAAATAAAAGGAATAAAATATCGAATAATGGGGGTAAAATCCTATGTGGGTAGTCCTTTTTTGAAAGCGGGTTGCCATATGGATAGTTATATGTTTTCATCCACAACTGTTTGTAATATCAAAACCATTCCAAAATTAAAGTATATGTTATTCTAGATTCTGAATGCAATCAGAAGTGTTGCATAACTGTGAGGGTACCTTATGAATTTCGATTATATGCTGTTAGGAAAAAAATTTAAAGAAGCTAGGGAGAGTTTAGAAATAGACATTCTCGAAGCATCAAGTTATATTAATCGCACTCCAGAGGAGTATACAGATATAGAACGCGGTGTAGGTCAGGTTGATGGAGACTTGATAATACTTTTAGCAAAATTATTTAGGAGAGACTTTCGTTATTTTGTGACGGGAGGAGTTTGTACAATTATGCGAAAATAAGAGTTTTTTTGAGGGGCTCTTGGAGATTCAAAAAAAAGCACCTATAGATTATAGTGATTATCCGTTCAAGACAGTAATCCACAAAGTGCAAGGATACCAAGCTGCCTACATGGAGCGTGTTAGGCTAGAAATAAATGAAGGATCTTTGGTTAACATTTATAGCCTATTAAGAAAGCAAGGAGTTCATATCTTTAGACGGAGATTACAAGATAGTAATATTGCCGGAGTATACCTTAAACACCCCAATGCTGGGCACTGTATTCTCATAAATTATGAAGAGGATTTGTATAGGCAAAGCTTCTCAATTGCACACGAATATTATTTTAAATTGACAATAACTAATATAGTTAATATAATCAAACTAGAAATGTAAGCTATACTAAATAAGGAGTAAGTGAGGTATGATGCGTAACGATTACAACACAGTGCTGTTCTCCGGTTACGCAAAAATCCCCAGAAATTCCCCTTATTTCGGCGAAGAAGTGAAAGAAATCGGATGTGTCATTGAAGTGGATATGGATACAAATTCAATCCACGATTGCGATTTCGGAACCGTGAAACCGCTGACAAAGAACTTCTTAAGAAAGTATATCGTCGGTTACAATTTGGAGCAAGGCATTGAACCGCTGTCACAGGTTTTGCGGCAAAGATGCCAGTTGGTCGCCAAGAACGCAATTATTAAATCCGTCGAAGTGGCATACGGGAAATATTTAGATTATAAGAAAAACCACCCGACCATGTAGAAACAGAAATAGCTAGCTATTTTCATATAACAATGGCGTTGTATCTGTTTGTGGTAGCCCCACTACCGTTCTCAACAGACATGACGAGCCTAAGAGTATTTTATACTCGGGTTCGTCATGTCTTTTTTTATTCCAATCAAATGACTGACACAGGAGGACATCATGGAAATCAAGATGTTAATTGACGGCAAGTTGGTAGGATCGAAGTCGGGGAACACGATTGAGGCAATCAACCCGGCCACGGAGGAGATGTTGGGTACGGCGCCGCTGGGAGAAGAGGCGGATGTTAATAAAGCGGTTGAAAGCGCTTCGAAGGCATTCAAGGAATGGTCGCAGCAATCCATCGAGAAACGAGGGCATGTTCTTAGAGGAATCGCGCGCGCCATTCGGGAAAGGTCTGATGAAATTGCAAAAATTGAAGCAGCCGATTCGGGAAATCCGCTGGCAAGAGTTAGACATGATATCGAAAAAAGCGCTCAAGTGCTAGAATATTATGCAGGTCTCGGCTATGAGATGACGGGCAGAACGGTTCCGGCAACCCTGGAACACTTGCATATGACCGTTCGTGAGCCCTACGGCGTTTGTGCAAGAATCGTTCCTTTCAACCATCCGTTCTTATTTATTGCGGCACGCATTGCTGCGCCTTTAATGGCGGGGAATACGGTTGTCGTGAAGCCGTCGGATCAGGCTCCCTTATCGTCGGGCATTTTCTCGGAAATTTTATCGGAAACCGTTCCGCAGGGCGTGGTGAATATCGTAACCGGGGACGGGAAAACGGGAGATTTGCTCGTACGCCATCCGAAGGTTCCGCGCATCGCTTTTACCGGCTCGGTCGCCACAGGTCTCCGCATCCAGAAATCTGCGGCGGAATCGGGGCGCATTAAACATATTTCGCTGGAGCTCGGCGGGAAAAACCCGATGATTTTATTCCCGGATGCGGATTTGGAGAAGGCCGTGGCCGGAGTAATCAAGGGAATGGGATTTTCTTGGCAGGGGCAATCCTGCGGCTCGACAAGCAGATTTTTCGTACATGATTCGATTTATGACCGAACGGTCGAAGCGGTCGTGGCGAAGCTCTCCAAATTTAAAGTCGGCGATCCGTTAGCGGCGGATACGAATATGGGACCGATTATTTCCAAAGCCCAGTATGAAAAGGTAGTAAGCTATGTGGAATCCGCACAGCAGGAAGGAGCCACGTTGGCTTTTGGCGGCAAGCGGCCCGAAGGAATGGATCGCGGATACTGGATTTTGCCCACCGTATTTTCCGATGTTCGACCAACGATGCGCATTGCCCGCGAAGAAATTTTCGGCCCGGTGCTTTCGATTCTCAAGTTTACGGATGAGGAAGAAGCGGTTCAACTGGCGAACGACTGCGATTACGGCTTAACGGGTTCGATTTGGACGACTGACGTGAACAGAGCAATTAGACTGTCCAAGAAAATTGAGAGCGGATATATCTGGGTGAATGAAACCGCTACTCATTTTGATCAGCTGCCGTTCGGAGGCTACAAACAAAGCGGTCTGGGCAGAGAAGAAGGCATTGAGGAGCTGTTGAGTTACACGCAGGTCAAGACGATTCATCTGGTTCAACAATTGTAAGAAGGGGGATGTTCAGATTGAGTTTTAAGGATCAAGTAGCGATTGTGACGGGAAGCGGACAAGGCATTGGAAGGGCTTACGCGCTGGAGCTCGCGAAAGAGGGCGCTACCGTCATTATCGCGGACCTCAACGAAGCGCGGGGGAAAAATGTCGAGAATGAAATCAGGCAGGCCGGGCAAAAGGGGAAATTTATCCAAGTCGATCTGGGAAGCCGCGAAAGTATTTTGTCGCTGGTCGATGAGGTGGCGAAAGAGTTTGGACGCATCGATATCCTCGTTAACAATGCGGCTATCTTTTCAACCATTAAATTAAAACCGTTCGAAGAGATTTCCATCGAGGAGTGGGATGCCGTGCTGAACGTCAACCTGACAGCCATGTTTTCGATCAGCCAGGCTGTCGTTCCTCATATGCGGAAACAAAAATACGGAAGAATCGTCAATGTATCCTCCAGCACGATCCTTTCCGGGAAACCGTTTTACATTCACTACGTCAGCTCCAAAGCGGGTGTGGTCGGATTTACAAGGGCGCTCGCGCGGGAGGTTGGCGAAGACAACATCACCGTAAACACACTCTCTCCCGGGGCGACGGAAACGGAAATTGAAAGAGAAACCGTAACGAAGGAACAAGCGGAATTAAATATGAAGACGCAATGCATCAAGCGCAAAGGCGAACCGGATGACTTGGTCGGAATGGTGATGTATTTGGTTTCCCGCAAAGCCTCGTTTATTACAGGACAGTTCATTAACGTAGATGGCGGAAAAATGATGTATTAAGCAAAGGGGAGGCATCCATGTACCATACAATCAGACCCATCCAAGTCGGGAAATTCCCTTCGTTTGAAAAGTCTATCTTTCTTATGGGCATCGACCCCGGCGCCAAAATTTCGTGTCCTTGCGTGAGCTGGCTCATTGAATGCGAGAATGGCGACAAGATCTTGGTAGATACCGGGCCGCACTCCACCGATTATCCTACGGCAAAATATCATTCGGGTTACGGAAAGGTAGAGCAGGAAGAGCATGAAAGAATTGACCGGGCATTAAGCGCCCAAGGGGTGAATCCCGATGAAGTGAAAACGGTCATTTTTACACATCTTCATTGGGATCATTGCCACAGTGCTTCTTATCTAAAAAACGCTACCTTTTATGTACAAAGAAAAGAGATTCATTATGCGATTGACCCGATTCCATGGCATTACGGTTCGTTCGAAACGGGACTTCCGGGCGTCAAGCCGCCTTGGTTTGATGTGTTTGATCGAATGAAGATCGTGGAAGGAGATGTCGAAATCGCGCCTGGGGTTCAAATTTTATTTTTGCCGGGTCATACGCCGGGCTCGGCGGGCGTTGCCGTGAAAACGAAAAAAGGAACGATCGTGATCGCCGGCGATACGATTCCGATGATGGAAAATTGGGAAGGCATTGGCGCAAGGCGCCGTATCCCATCTGCTTTGATGACAAATGTGTTTGAATATTACGAGTCATTCCAAAAAATCGAGAAGGTTGCGGATGTCGTGCTTCCAGCACATGATTTCAGAGTGTTTGATCAAAAAAAATGGGGATAAAAAGGAGAAGTGCTATGAACACAACGTTTGTTAAAACGAAGCTGCTAAGTGCGGCGCTGGCTTTCCTGTTGTTATTTGTCACTGCCTGCTCGAGTCAAGGTGCGCAGCAACCAGGAGCATCCAATCCGGAATCGGAAGGAAGCGAAGCTTCTTCAACCGGCGGCGAGCCTATTACATTGCGTCTGGCTCATTTTTACCCGGTGAACCACGTGCTTCATGAAAAAGGCTATCAAGTATTTAAAGAATTGGTAGAAGCGAAGAGCAACGGTCAAATCAAGATTGATATTTACCCGAACTCTCAGCTGGGGGCTGCGTATGACATGGACAAGCTGGTTACGGACGGAGTAACCGATATTGGGAACATTACGGTCGCTTATTTTGCGGATAAAATGCCGGTAAGCCAAGTGTTCGGCCTGCCGGGGATTTATGAAGATAACTGGGTAGGCGCTCAAGCGATGTGGCGCAGCGTTCACGAGGGGCCGATCGCCGAAGAGCTGACAAAGTCGGGATTCGTGCCGCTCATGATTGAGACGGCGCCGCTCACGGAATGGTTCACGACGAACAAACAGATTCATAACGTCGATGACATCACAGGCATGAAAATTCGCAGCACAGGCGGATCCATGGATCAGGCGCTTCAATTGGCGGGCGCTTCCCCGGTGAAAATACAGCTGGCCGAAGTGTACACCGGTTTGGAAAGAAATACGCTGGACGGCGCAACGATGAACTATTCCCTTGCCACTGGCTACAGCATTCCGGAAGTGACCAAATATGCGACGGAAGGCGGCGGGCTGTTCCCGATCGGAGCGATTGCCGCATCCATGAGCGCCGAGAAATTTAATGAACTGTCTAAAGAACAGCAGCAAATCCTGTATGAAGCGGGAAAAGAAGCTTCCGTCACCCTTGCGGACTCGTTTATTAACGACAGCTTGGCCAAAAAAGAAAAATTGGCTGATGCGGGTGTAACGCTTGTGAAAGTCAGCGACAGCTTTATGAGCGACGCGAAGGTCAAAATGCAGCCGGTCTATGACAAATATGTAAGCGTTCTTAATGAACGCGGGCTGAACGGCGAAGAAATTCTGCAAAGCGTCATGGCTACGATCGAAGAAGCGAGACAGGTATCCGATAAAAAAGTGTTCCCGGATTACGATATTATTACGAAGTAATATATACAGAGGGAGGGAGATTGCCGTTTCGGCAGTCCCTCCCGTTTGATTATGGAAAGCAGGAAAGGGTGAACCGATTGCTTCTCGATAAAATTGAATCGTCGCTGGCATTTCTTTCAAAAGCCGCCATTCTCGCGCTGATGTTATTAATGACGGCGGATGCGGTTTTACGTTATTTATTTAATGCGCCGATTGTCGGAGCAACCGTCATTTCTACGGATGTTTTTATGGTTTTAATTGTCTATTTCTCATTATCCTATGTTTTTGCCGCGGACGGACATATCCGCATTACCTTTATCAGGGACAAATTCAATAAACGGATCAATTCCATACTGGAATTTCTGTTTTCTGTGTTAGCTTTTATGTTTTGGGGTATGATTGTTGTTCGTTACTACGGCCACACCATCGAAGATGTAAGTAAAGGATTCCATTCCACCATCGGCTTTGAAATTCCGACGGTGATCCCGAATGCGATTATTTTTATCGGCGCCTTCGTCTTGCTGCTCCGGCTTGTATTTACGATGTATCAAGAACTTAGAAAGATTTAGGAGACGAACACCCAATGACAGGAATTATTGTAGTGTTTATCGTAGCGATCCTATTAGGCGCTTTAGGAATGCCGCTTGCTTTTGCGCTGGGCATTTCCGGTGTTCTGGGATTGGTTCTCGTTATAGGCTTTGACGGCGCGATGGGGGTTGTCGGCGCAACGCCGTTTCGGGAAGCGGCCAGCTTAATTTTTACGACGATCCCGATGTTTATTTTGATGGCCGAGATCGCCAACTCAAGCCAAATCACCGAGCGGTTATTTAAAATGGCCGAAGTGTATATGGGGAAAATGAGAAGCGGGCTTGGTCTTGCTACCATTACGGCCGCTTCGATCATGGGGGCGTTATCCGGATCCAGCTCGGCAAGCGCGGCAACCTTTGCGGCCACTGCTGCTCCGGCGATGGAAAAACGAGGATACAGTTCAAGATTGGCCAACGGCATCGTTGCCTCGTCAGGCACGATTGCGATCATGATCCCGCCAAGTCTCGCTTTTATTATTTATGGCGTTATGACGGAAACATCGATCGGCATGTTATTTCTCTCGGGAATATTGCCGGGGATCCTTACGGCTGTCTTATATGCTTTAACTGTTATTTTTTTAGTGAAAAGGGAGAAAAAGAAAGGCGATCAAACCCAAGAAGAAGCGTACGAACCGCCGCAAGCCACCTCTGCGGAAAAAGTAAAAATGCTGCGGTCATTGGGGCCGATTTTACTGTTGGTAGTCATTATCATGGGGGGGATCTATTCCGGGGCCATGACGGCAACGGAAGCGGGCGCAGTGGGAGCCTTTAGCATTCTGTTGATCACGCTTTTGCAGCGGAGTTTAAACTGGAAAAGCTTAAATTCGGCACTGACAAGCACGCTTAGGACCACCACGATGATTATGACCATGGTGGTGTGTGCATACTTTTTTGCCTATTTCATGGTGGTTTCCAAAATTTCGACGTCGATTATTAGCTGGGCAGGGGATTTAACGGCGCCGCCCATCGTCATTTTAATGGTCATCTTGCTGATTTACGCTCTGCTTGGCTGCTTCCTGGACCAAAACGCGGTGTTGATCATTACGATCCCGCTTGTTTTTCCATTAATCATGGAGCTTGGCTATGATGCGCTTTGGTTTGGGGTGCTTGTGACCAAAACGGTTGAGATCGGCATGCTGACCCCGCCGTTCGGGATGAATTGTTTTGTGGTTGCGGGAACACGAAATATTCGAAGCGAGGTTGTGTTTCGGGGAGTTTTACCGTTCATCGCTGCGGAAATTGTTTGTTTGGCAATCCTCGTTATGTTTCCGGAGATCTCTACATTTATACCGAACTTGGTCAGTAATAAATAGTGTGCCCATCCGCCAGCTAAATCGGTCGGGTTAGGTATAACCGCGACGTCTCCCTCCCATACTGCTGTTATCCGCAATTGGAGGGATCGACATGACGGAAAAGAGTAAATTCAGTTCTGTTCGCGACAACGATCTAGGCGTCTGGCGCGGTCTTGTGTTCGGGATTATTCTTGGTACGGCGATGTGGGGGGCGGTCATCGGGCTCATATGGTGGTGGCTGATCGGTTCGTAGAAGGCGGCCTATCTCTTCGGTGGAAGGGATAGGCCGTTTTTGTGTTGATTTTCGAACGGGATTTGCTGAAATTGGAGTTCAGGCGGTAGATAAGGAGTCGGGTGTGATCTTTTATCCGCTTCTGTACGATTCTCCCATGGAGACGAACTTGAATCCGGTACCTGTCATGACCATTACCTTTATTGCCCTTGCTTCAGGCGAAGCTTCCATCCAACTCGATGATATCGAAGTTTCGAACTATGTGAGCAAGTCCATCGGAGCGAACGGATCGGACGCTGCGTCGGTAGTCACCGGTACCGAGCTCTTGATGCCGCCGGGATCGGTGAAATTTGATGTCGCGGCCGCGGTTTATTTTGCACGACAGCAAGGGGCTTTCCATTTCGATTTGAACGGAGACGGTGTGTCGGACGCCGCAGACATGAAATTTGTGCTGGAGCAGATTGAGCCGGTGCTGGTGACTCCGTCAGCTAGTTAAATGAGAAAGAAAAGGAACAGCCTGTCTCAGAACGGCGCTCACCCTTCAAGGGTGGGCGCTGCTTTACATTGATGGGTGACATTCCGGAGAACAATTGGTACAAAAAATGGGAGCGAACGTTTGGAGGTGTCTGTATGAGTGAAACAGCTTGGGACGACATCAAGAGGGAACTACGGGAAATCCGAGAGAACATGGCGACGAAAGCCGACCTGGCAGGCATGGCTTCAGAATTGAGGCAAAGCATTGTCGATCTGAAGAAGACAATGACTGAGTACCACATTGAAAATAGTAATGCCGATGAAAAGCTTCTGGAATTGATCACCGAGGTGAAATGCGAAGTAGAACATCATACGGAACGCTTAACAACGAACGAACACAGCATACAAATTTTGCACCGGAATCAATTATATTTGGAAACGGAAGTTGAAAAAATTAAGGCTTCACTCTCGTAATCCTCGCTCCCACTGACCCGTTTTTTAACTTCATTTATAAATTTTTTAGGCCTCTGCCCCCACAAATCGGACGTGTACACCGAAACGTATAGGTGTATCCACAATACTCCGAAGGAGGCAGATACTTATGAAACAGCTATCTAACAAATCCAGATGGAAGTTGACGACAGCGACGGCGCTCGCGCTCAGCATGGCCATCGGCGCGGCAGGCGCTGCCTATGCGGCCTCGAATGACGATACAGCGGGCGCGGAGGCAAACGCCAAGGCACAAGCAAACATAGAAGCGAAAGCGAACGTTAACGCTGCAGCCGGACTCGAAGCGGCCTTAGACTTCAAAACGGAAGCAGAGCTTGAAGCGGCGGTGGTTGCCCAGGAGGAGGAGGTGCGCAAGTCTCCGAAGAACGCAGAGGCTGTACTGCGTCTTGGACAGCTCCTTCACCTCTCCGGGAAAACGGAATTGAAGGCGTTCGTGAACGGCAAACAGCCGAACTTCGATGTGCAGCCGATCGTTAAGGAAGGCAGGACGCTGGTTCCGTTCCGGGCGATCGCAGCTTCCCTTGGGGCGGATGTAAACTACGATGCTAACACGAAGGTAGTGACCGTCGTCCGGGGGGAGCAGACCGTGGAGCTGAAGCTTGACAGCGCAACGGCGATCGTGAACGGCGCGGAGGTGCAGCTTGACGTGAAGGCGCAGGCGGTGCAGGGCCGTACGGTTATCCCTCTAAGGTTTATTGGCGAGGCGCTTGGGGCTGACGTGAAGTTTCACGCCGAGTCCAAGACCATAATTGTAACAGACCGATAACTGGATCATCACATCACACATCAGAGCCGCCTTCTCGAGCCGATCGTTCGGGAAGGCGGCTTTGGTTCAGAACAGTGCGGACAGCGCCAATATGGCAATCGAAGCGTTGAACGCGATCTCAAGCCAATTTCGTCCCTTGCCTTGCAGCATTTTGAACACAACGTATACCGACCGAACTAGAATGACAATCAGCGCCAGCTGAATCAGCAATCCGTCCACCATCGTATCCAGCCCTCCCTTGGAAGTGAAGTCGAGTCATTTTGTAAAATATATTAGGATCACGCCGCACATATCCCAACCCATTGGCATCAAGTGCGGAAATCAGCTTATTATATAACGAAATACGAAGGAGGTGGGATCGGTTGAGCGTGGAGCAAGCGATTCAGGAGAAGTTTGTCTGTACCAAATGCAAGGGCACGTCGTGCCGTGAATACTGCCATGCGAGAGAGCCAGGCTTGCCATGTTTGAGCCACTTCGGTCAGAGTTTTGAGCCACCTCTGCCATCAAGAGAGCCACCCATAAAATGGTGGCTCCCCTGTCAGCAATATTCACAATTAGTTAGTTAAGTGAAGTTTATAAATGGCTCATGTTTTGTCCTAGATGGCTCAAAAACATTTCAGAGGTAGCTCAATCGCATAGCAATTTCAGGGGACGTAATGTCCAAAAGGTACAGCGACACGGACAATTTAGCACGTCACCGCTATGTTTTATTGAAATAATCGTTTTCAATGGACATTTTGTCGTTGTCAAAATCCTATTCATATTCGTATGAAATAGCAATTGGACATGATTTGCGTCTAATTGAGGACAGCTTATAACGTCAACCTTAGGACTGGTGTAACATGAAAAGTCCTTTGTACATATCCATTCATGGTTGACATGAACTCTTAAGGAATACTCTATTTCTTCATCTTTTTGCTTTTCTGAAGGAGTTTGGATTCTCCTGTACGTTCCCATTCTTCTACTGTTTCATATGCTTTTTCAGGCGAATACCCTTTTCCTACAAGAACTCCCATTAGAATAAATTCTTGAAGAATGTGAGTAGAATTAATTCCTTTTTTAATATCCTCCAACCCTTCATTTACCAAATATTCAGTATGCTGTATCCATTCATCTGGAGTTTTTCCATAAATAACGGTCTTTCCATTGCCTTGACCATTGCCTTCTTCAGCAGCCACTGCATCTGATTTGGTAACATGAACAGTACCAAAAGGATGGTTAGGAGGAGAATATATCGAATAAAGTTTCAGCGGAATATTACCTGTATTGGTTAAATTATGCCATGTTCCAGCAGGTATCATTACTGCAGAATCATCATAGACATTTTTTTTGAAATTTAAATTTTCTTTATTCCCGCCCATTTGGACAATCCCTTGTCCTTGCTCAACACGTAAGAATTGATCAACGTCAGGGTGCATTTCCAAACCAATATCTTCGCCAATATTGAGACTCATTAAAGTAACTTGTAAATGTTTCCCTGTCCATAATGCAGTACGATACGTATTGTTTTGCTTCGTGGCTTCATTTATATTAACGACAAATGGATTGGGTCCATAATCTGTTAGCAAAGTACCTCCTTTTCCGTCTGAAAAGCTAGAAGAGCCCAATCGGTTTACCCGCTCTAACTCATTAGGAAAAGTCCAATAAACAGACTGGCTTCCGTATCCATAGTTATACATTGGTACATTAGGATAATAAGGATATCGATACATATAAGGAACATAGTACATTTTTTTCAATCCCTTCACAGTTTATATAATTAGCCTATTCACTATTTAAGGGATAGGTACTTTGTCAGGGTGACTTATTAAAGAAAGTGTTTTTAACTAAATTTACCGAACTCTTCTCCATCTTAATACATTTAAGTTATCTAATATTTTTTCCATTTGGACAATTCACTTCATTCGCCTAACGTCATATTGTGTAAGGACGATTGTATTGAGGGGAGTATGGGAATGTTTTATTATACAAATCAATATAGATTTAACAAGTCGGGTGATATGCAACTGTTTGCGGATATAGCTAAGGCAATTAACGGCGAATACAGTGCAATTATTTGTTATGAGCAACTAGCTAAGCTTGCACCGACAGAGGATGCCAGAAAACAAATTCTTGAAATCAGACAGGATGAAATTAGACACTATCAAACTTTCTCGCATATTTATGTAACGCTAACTGGAAAACAACATACGCCGCAAATAATCGAACAATGTAAAGGAAAATATACAGAGGGGCTTCGGGCTTCGTTTAAGGACGAACAAGAAACAACTGATTTTTATCTCGACATAGTAGAAAATACAACTGATCCATACATCAAAGAACAATTCCACCGTGCATCATCAGACGAACAAAATCACGCTGTATGGTTTCTTTATTTTCTAACGGCTTCTAATAAGGCTAGTCTGGAAAGACAGCCTGAACCAGCTAATTATGGGGCGAAAGGTGCCTTGCAAGCTGCCACATTAACCTTATCCTCGATGCTAACTTATGCATTGCAAGACGAGTATTTAGCACAAGCAAGATACGATTCTATTATCTCAGCTTTCGGAGATGTTCAAACATTTGTGCAAATAAAAGAGGCAGAACTACGACATATCGATGCTCTATTGCCGCTCTTTCAAAAATATAACACACCAGTCCCACCACAAAACATTGCCGACATGCTTGTTTCGACACCAGAGACAATTAAGATTGCTTATGCTCTAGGTGTGCAGGGCGAAATTGATAACATTGGAATGTATGAGAGATTTCTGACTTACGAAATCCCAGCTGATGTACGTGCAGTCTTTACAAGATTAAGGGATGCTTCCAGAAATCATTTAGCGGCATTTGAACGAGGATTAGCAAGGGAGTAATTTACATTTTAATATGTTCGCCCCTAATGGCTCTCGTTATGTCCGAAGTGGCTCAATTTTATGTCATGGGTGGCTCAAAAATCAAAAACATGGCAAAGGTGGCTCATTCGCATGGCTGTAATCGTGCCGGACGAAGGAGGTCGCAATGACCGGAACAGGGTTAAGCAAAATGTTCGACATTCAGCACAATCATTTTTTGTTTGTGTCCTGTGAAGGCTGCGGATATGTTGAGGTGTACGATCCTTCCGTGCTGGAAGGAAAATCGAGAGGGGAACTGGGGACGGTGCTGGATATTTTGTTTGGATAACCGCTCGTCCGGTGGAAGCCTCCTTATAAACTGGAAGGCCGCGTTTGCGGGGAAGCGCCCAAAAACCGGCCTTTTTGCGGTGCCAGGAATATGCTGAGGACTCGCTGAGTTTCCGTATGTTATTCCTGGCTTTTCTTCCATTTCTGAAATTCAAGGAATTCTTTGAAATCTTTCTTATCGACGCCGGAGGCCATCGCTTCAGTCACGAGCCGGGTCCATTCCTGGTCCAAGGAATCTCCGTTTTGTTCTTGGTCGCCATATAGCAGCGAACTCATAGAGACGCCTAAAGAAGAGGCGATTTTCTCAATAAATTGGATGGACGGGTTGCTTTGAATCCCCCGTTCGACATTGCTTAAATAGGATTTCGCCACATCCGCCGTTTCGGCGAGCTCGGAGAGCGAAATATGCTTGCGCAAACGCAACTCTTTAATCCGTTTCCCGATGTTGTCCACGCTTTTTTCGTCCTTTACATAGGTTTTGTCCATCAGGCAAATAAGATGATAGTGGATGTCGATGTCCGCTATGCGGATAACGATGTTGTTCTCTATATCATCACGAAAGATTATAACATAGTTCCTTAAAACGAACAAAGGATTTAGTCCTAAACGATAAGTACTATAAAATTTCAATGTTGAGAGGTAAAGGAGCCATTCTGAAAGACGATATACAGCAATCGACAAAAACAGTTAAAAAAAAATTTTTTAACGCATACAAATTCTGACAAATTACAGTGTCCTCCCGAGGTATAATCGAAGTCGTGATGAGAATAGGGAACTATGAAGTATGTTCTGAAGTTGGGCACCTTGGACATATGGAGTTAGTGGTGCAACCCCCCCGATCTTTTATCCGAAGATGATAATCTATTTGTGGGAGGCGCACGTCCGATGGAGAAGACGGAAGCTGCTGCGGCTTTGGATCTGGAGTGGGTGGAGTTGTTGAAGGTTGCGAAGCAAATCGGATTGACCATTGAAGAGATCAAGGAGTTTTTGCGGCAATCGTCGCATCGGAAGGAGTGCGCGGAATAGAGGGCGCAATGAGGAATTTATTATGGCCAGATCTCTGCTAAAATGTTTGCTGCGCTTAGCTCCCTTGATGTATATGGCTGCCATATGGGCTCAATCGGCTTATTTTCAACCGGAATCGGTTATGCACCTGCCGCTCACCACGCTAGTTCCTTTAGGGATCGTCTTCGAGGCGCTCCATCTTGTTCAGTTCGGGATCCTTTACGGTTTGCTCGTACTGTCCCTCTGCACGTTCGGCCCGCTAACCAAACGCAAAAACACGATCGCCGTCGCTATGGCTGTTCTATACGCTTTAACTGACGAACTTCATCAATATTTTGTCCCTTTCCGATCGGCGACAGTTTCAGATCTTGTGAAAAATGTTATCGGCATCGCCCTTGTTTGGTTGATAATCCACAAAGTGTCGCGTTCGGGAAATTCGTCGCTTTGGAATTATTTGAGCGGCATACATAAGCGGTGAACGAAAACCGGAAAGAGAGACGAAAGTCCATTTCCGGCGGATCGTTGTTGTTGACATGTTCACTATAAAGAACTAAAATTACGCTAAAAAGAACACGAAGGTGTTCGTTAGGGGGATCTTGCGGATGAGATCCGAGGAAATTGACTTAGGCGCTTATTTCAAAATCATCAAAAAACGGCTCTGGCTGATCATAGCCTGCGTGACGTGCTGCACCGCATTGGCGGCTTTTTACAGCTACAGTACCTACGTTCCCGTTTATCAAGCTTCTACGAAGCTGATAGTGAATCAATCGGGAGAGACGGATCCGCTAGGACGGCAAATGATGAACCTCGGTGCGATCGGCGGCGGGGGAGGAAGCTCGGGTTCTATCAATACATATAAGGAAATCATTCGAACGCCGATCATAATGGACAAAGTAGTGGGACGGTATCCGCATTTGGACGTCAGTGCAGGGCATCTGATGGCAACGGTCAACGCGTACGCCCTGAACAATACGGAAGTGATGGTGATCTCTACGACCGATTATTCGCACGAACGGGCGGTCATGATCGTCAATGCCGTATCGGATGTGTTCCAGGCGGAAATTCCGAAAATCTCCGAGGTGAACCAGGTCATCATTTTAACGGAAGCCCAAGTGCAGCAAAATCCCCAACCGATTAACGAAAAACAGAACACCTATATCATTCTCGGATTTATGGCGTCGCTCATTATGTCCATCGGAATCGTGATATTGCTGGACAGCTTGGATGACAGCGTAAAGACGGACGAGGATGTGCGTGCGGTACTTGGCTTGCCGATCTTGTCTTCGATTCCTAAGGTGACCGATCGAAGGACGCCGGGCGCCCGCAGAGTCTCGAAAACGCCGCAGAAGGGAGAAGGATCTTATGCCGCGATTAAAAGCTAATCTCCCGATGCTGCTGCACACCGAGGCCCAGTCACCTTTCGCGGAAGCGTACCGAAAGCTGAAAATCAACATCGATTTCGCCGCTTGCGGCCGTAAAATCAAGACGATCGTCGTCACCTCGGCGAACCCGGGAGAAGGGAAATCGACGGCGGCATTGCACCTGGCCGTGTCGTATGCAGGCTCAGGAAAGAAAGTGCTCATCATAGACGGCGACGTCAGGAAGCCGGTGCTGCATATGCATCTGGGCAAAGGGGCGAATACCGGCTTGACCGACTACCTTGCCTATCCGAATTCGGTCGTGTTTGACATCATTCGCGATACCGTTTTCGATAACATTTCCTTCATCTCGGCCGGTACGCCGCCTCCCAATCCTACCGATCTGCTCGCCTCCGAGCGAATGGATTCGCTGCTGGAGGAGGTGAAGCGGCGATATGACATCGTCGTGATCGATACCCCGCCTTTGCTGAGCGTAATTGATGCTAAAATTGTGGCCGCGAAAAGCGACGGGGTGATTTTGGTGCTGGAGAGCGGGAAGACAAAGCAAGATATTGCCAAGAAAGCGATGGATGAACTGCATCAGGTAAAAGCGAACGTGCTCGGTGCGGTGTTGAATAAAGTGAGCGGAAAAGCCAATGCGAATTATCCTTATTAGTAGATCTAGGTCTAGGCCTCTAGATGAAAGGAAGGGAAGTCATTGAGAGCCAAAAGAGGCAGGAGGCGGAGAGCCGCGCGCCATATGCGGAATGCGGGGATAGCGGTGTTCTGTTTGTCGATCGTCACCGGCTGCTCGCTCTTGGGGGCGTTTGGGCAGAAGCCGACGGGCGGTGAAGAAGCGCAGCTGCGAACGGTAAAGGTGGAACCGATTGGGAAGCAGCGCATTGAAGAGCCTGTGGAGGTAACGGCGGCGGTGTTTTCCTCGGTGCAGATGGATGTCGTAGCGCAAACCGGGGGAGAGGTGGAGCAGGCTCTGAAAAAGCTGGGTGATCATGTACAAGCCGGGGAGGTTGTCGCCCGGCTTCGTTCGGAGGATGCAGTGCTTGCGCGGAATGAGGCTGCCATGGCCGTTGCCGACGTGGAGAAGTCGATTCAATCCGCGCGCCAGGCTGCGGCGAACGATAGACGGGAATATGAGGTGCAGGTGAAAAAGCTGCAGTTTGAGGCTCAAGAGAGGACCCGGCAGTATAACAAATTGCGAAATGACTTCGACAGCGGCTTGGCGACCGCATCGGAGCTGAGACAAGCGGAAATCGAGCTGGAAGCTTACGGAATCGATCTCGATTTGGCAAGAAAGCGGCTGAATGCGGCGAATGGTTTGAATGCGCTGTCGGCGCTCGACACGGAGCTGAAGCTGGCGAAGGTTGCGCTTCAGCAGGCGGAAGAGGCGCTGCTCCAGCAAGAGGTGGCGTCTCCGATCAGCGGCATCATTTCGAATTTGTCCGTGATCGAGGGGACAAGGGTGAGCGGCGGAACCGTCATCGCACGAGTCGATAAAATTGATCCGGTGAGGATCGTGGCGCAGCTGAGCGAAGAAGCGGCGGAATTGGTGCGGAACCGGGGTGAATTGACTTATGTCGCGCCTGACGAGGGGCTGCTCGAAAGCGCTGCCGTAAGCTATGTGGCCAGTGTGATGGACCCGCGGACCCAAACGTACGAGGTCGGCCTTGAGGTGCCGAATCCGTCCGTGAAATTAAAGCCGGGAATGCGTGTGTTGGTGAGGCTGACGGACGATTCCGAACAGATCGTGCTCGGCATTCCCAGGCACAGCGTGCTCGCAGAGGAAGGGCGGCATTACGTCTATATTCTGAAAGGCGATGTCGCCGAGAAGCGGGAAGTGAAGCTCGGGCGCGCGAACGATTTCTATTATGAGGCGCTTTCCGGAGTGGAAGAAGGCGAGCTGCTGGTCGTCACGGGACAATCGGAGCTGACGGATCAACAGCAAGTCGTCGGCGAACCAGTCCAAGGGCAAAGGTAACGGAGGAAAGGCTTATGAGACTATATTCTGTAAAAGTTGCAGTTGTGTTCGGCATGCTGTGTTCGCTGCTGTTCGGGCCGGGTTTCCAATATGCGCTTGCCAACGGCGTAATATCGGTCGCCACGGAGCTGACGCCGTATCCGCTGACCGCCGCGCTCAAGGCAGGGGTCAAGAGTGTCCTGAACGAACGGGTGTACAAAGGGACCCGGATCGGTGCCGTCGTTCGGCTGCACAATCAGGGAACGCAAGCAGTATTGGTGCCTGCGTTTGAAGTGAGGGCGGTGTCGGCGGACGGGATCGAGTATACGCTGAGGCCGAGTGCCGCGAACGAGCGGGCCGTTCAGCCGCGGGAGACGGTTGAGCTTAGCTATATGATTACGGTGAGCCGTGAAGACGAATTTTCGCTGACGCATCTGTCATGGAAAAGTGTCGATGAATATGTGTACCCGAAGAAGGTGACGGAGGTGCTTGCGGTCCCGATTTCTTCGATGGAATGGAAGGGGGACCGGAGCGTCTTTGCCGAGCGCGGCAAGTCGCTGCGTTGGGGAGAATCGTTCCGGCTCGAAGGCTCGTCCGGTTCGCTCGTCTACCGGACGATTCAGGCGGTGCAACGGAATATGCCGGAGGGAACCGCCCAAGTCGTGGCGGTTTCGGTTCGCAACGACGGAGAACGGAGAGAATGGGTGCCGGACTTCCGGATGGATGGCACCTCCGGTTTCCGCGTGTATCCCGGAACGAGGGTGGAGCAGGGGCCCATGGCCGTCGAGCCTGGCGGGGTGCGCTATCTTCATTTTACGATTCCCGCCGTGCAAGATCCGTTGCAAAGACTGACTGTCGTATCTCCGGAACGCTTCGTTCCCGGCGAGGGGGGAGCTCCCGTCGACTATACGGTGGGTAGGCTGGAGATTGCGTTCCCGGCGAATTCGTTCCTTGCTCGAAGCCTAGCGGTGCCTTACGATTTGAAGGATCCGATCCGGTTGGACCCGATCTATACGCGGACGGGCGCCGAGTTGGAGGCGGAGATCGTGGAGCTGCACCGCTTCGGGCGGGCAGGGGACGGCTACCAAACCGCTTGGGCCAAGCTTCGGCTGACGAATCGCCATGACCGGCCGATACCGGTTCCGGAGCTTCAGCTGGAGTGGATGTCCGAGGAGGGATACAGCTACTCGGGCGTCCGGCAATCGACGGCTTGGACGTCGCTTATGCCGAACATGAGCTATGTGTCGGGCTATTTCTTTAGGGTTCCCGCTTCCGAGGATGGCAAGCGCGTTACATTGAGTCTGCTGCAGGAGACTGCGGAATTACCCTATTCGATGCCGCTCGCCGCGCTGCGGACCGAGGTGCAGGAGGGGGGAGAGGCGGCAGGAAGCGGCTTTTCCGTCTATCCGTACGATATTGCTATGAGAGACTGGTCGCTGTCGAGCCGTTCCAGGAATTCGGTTTATACGTTTACACTGAAAATGAATCTGGACATCAGCCTTCAGGAGAATACGATTGTTGACGGCGCATCCTCGGGCGTGAAGCTGGAATTAGCGGATGCGGACGGGCAGCTGTTAAGCACGAAGACGATTCCGTTCACCGGGGAACGGAGACTTGTGAGCGGAGAGCAGTCGATACGTTTCGACGATGTGCGGGTGGACCGGGTCAATCGTCCGGTTTCGGTCAAGATTTACGATTACTTTGCCACCCCGGAGGGGGAAGTCAAGCGGCTGGTGAAGTCGTTGGTGCGATAGAAGACAAAGCAAATCAAGGGATCGTTCCCGTATTGGGGCGGTCCCTTGTGCGGTTCGGACATCAAACGGCTCCTTTAGATTTTCGCGCTTTCTCCCGGAATTCACGGTTGTCGAGGTACAGGCGCAGCAGGCGGGACAGAGCGGGAAGCTTCAAGACGAGATGGGTCCAGGCTGCCGCGGACAGGCGGGTCATCCGAACGTCGCTGGTCACGAGGGAGCGGGTGATGAGGATGTCTCGTTTTTGCTTCCGAACATGGAGCAGCTTTCCTATGATCCGGTCATAAGGGAACGGCTGATCGACCCCGAGGTTCGCATCCCCTTTGCAGATGTATTGCGGCGATTTTCCGGGAAGTGTGTGAATATGATGGAGCCGATGGGCGACCAGCTTGCCGGAGACGGCATGATAGAGCACGATGTCGCCGATTCGCAGCTCGGATTCCTCGCAGGGAATAAACCGGCATATATCGCCGTGCCGAATGAACGGGAACATGCTGCTGCCTTGCGCAGGAAGGTCGATACGTCCGTACTTTTGAATCACATGGGACAGGAATAGGAAGACATCTCTACTTATATTCAATGAACCCACACTCCATAAGATTAGATAAAAACGTTCCAATGTACCTACACCGGCATGCGCCTTCTGAATCGTGCGGGCCCCGGAATGCAGAAGCATCCCATTGCATAAGTTGTTATTTATAACGAACAATCCGGAGGTGTTCATAACAAGAATAGTATAGTTCTTTATAACGAACTTATCAACCTCAAGAATATAGATATTCATTGAAAAATTGGATTTATTGACAATGATAGCAGATGGTGGTACGATGCAAATGTGTTCTCTATAAAGCACAAGAGAGTAACATTCATTACCAATTGTTCTTGATAATGAACATTTTTTTGCTGACCACCCTCGGAGGGATTTATGAGTGCGATTGCCGGGATTCTTCAAATGGATCATGGACCCGTTCACATCGAAGATGGCATAAATATGATGAATGCCCTGCGTAAATTTCCTGCCGATGACGCCGGGATTTGGCACAAGCAGTCCGTCCTTCTCGGCTGCCGCGCTCAGTGGATCACGCCCGAATCGGTCGGCGAGCCGCTTCCTTATTATGACGGGACGCGGCAGCTGGCGATAACGGCCGATGCCATCATCGACAACCGGGAGGAGCTGTTCGATCGGTTGAATATCGAGCGGGATCTGCGGAAATCCATACCGGATAGTCAGTTGATTTTGCTCGCGTACGCAAAGTGGGGAGAGGAAACGCCGAAGCGGCTTGTCGGGGACTTCGCCTTCATGATTTGGGATGAACGGGAGCGGACGCTTTTCGGGGCGAGGGATTTTTCGGGAAGCCGGACGCTTTATTACTACTTGGACCGGGGCGCAAGCCGATTTGCCTTTTGTACGGTGATTCGGCCGTTGCTCGCCTTGCCGGGCATCCGTACAGCGCTGAATGAACCGTGGCTCGCCGAATTTCTCGTCATTGCCGGGATGGTGGACGCCGCGGACTCCCGCGAAACGCCGTACGCCGATGTGAGACAGCTGCCGCCGGCACACATCATTACGATCGCAGGACATCATGTGACGCTGAAGCGGTATTGCATGCTGACGCAGGGCGAGCCTCTTCGTTTCGCGAGAGATGAACAGTACGTCGAGGCGTTTCAAGACGTCTTTCAACAAGCGGTATCCTCCAGGCTGAGAACGCACCGCAGCGTTGGCTCGCAGCTGAGCGGCGGCTTGGATTCGGGATCGGTCGTCGGCTTTGCCGCCAAGGAGCTTGCGAAGGAAAACAAACCGCTTCACACGTTCAGCTATATTCCGGAGAGCGATTTCGTCGATTATACGCCGAAGCGCCTGATGCCCGACGAACGGCCGCTCATTGAATCGACCGTGAGACATGTGGGCGGCATTCAGCCGCATTACTTGGCGTTTCCGGGGAAAGACTCCTACTCCGAAATCGAAAGCATGCTTGAAATTACGGAAATGCCCTATAAATTTTATGTCAATTCGTTCTGGCTGCGAGGGATGTTCGAGCAGGCGCAAAGCCAAGACGTAGGCATTCTGCTGAATGGGGGCAGAGGCAATCTGTCTATTTCGTGGGGGAAGGCCTTGCCTTACTATGGACTGCTGCTCAAGCGGCTAAAGTGGCTCAAGCTGTTATCCGAGCTGCGGAAATACAGCGTGAACATCGGATCGGGACGCAAGCACGTGCTGTCACAACTGTTAAGGGAACAGTTTCCGGCGCTCTATCGCTTGCCCCAACACCTGCGTCACGTACATAAACCGGAATTGGCGCCAAGCCTGATCAACCCCGAATTTGCCGAGCAAACGAATGTTTACGCGAGGCTGCGCGCCCAAGGCATCGACGAATCGGGACGCTCCGCCACCAGGAATCCGTATCGGCTTCGCAAGGAGCATTTTGAACAGCTGTTTCAATGGAATGCCAGCAACTCGCTGTCAGCGAAGCTCTCTTTACGCCATTCCTTGTGGAAGCGGGATCCGACCAACGACCTTCGTGTCATCAAATACTGTCTGTCCGTGCCGGAAGAACAATACGTCCGCAACGGACTTGACCGCGCTTTGATCCGAAGGGCGACGGAGGGGCTGCTTCCGGACAATGTAAGGCTCAACCAAAAGGTTCGAGGCGTTCAAGGCGCAGATTGGGTACACCGCATCATCCCGAAGCGGCAAGCCTTCACCGAGGAGGCGGAGAGGATGTGCCGCGACGAACAATTGGCGCAGTTTGTGAACGGCAGCGTCCTTCGTAACGCCTTCGCCGAATTACAGGCAGGCGGCCTCCGTCCCGAGCAAGCCTATGCACCGCATCTTAAAGTACTGATGGACAGCTTAATCGTCTATCGATTCATTCATCATTATGTTTGACTTGAAAGGAGGTGACTAACGATGACTGTGAAAAAAGCCTGGAGCAAGCCGGAGCTGCAGTTTCTCGACGTACATATGACGGAGGCAGCGACTTACGACCAGCCGGACCACGATGAAGCATGGAACGGCGACAATACCGCCACATATCCCGACGGCAAGTTATATCCGCACCATGAAAGCTAGGAAGTAACGGTTTGCCCGCCGGGAGCCCTTATAGATGCACTGCATCGTATAAGGGCTCCCAAAATGATCGATACGGCTTGAATGGGGTGGAATTGATTTGAAAACGGCAATCCAGGCGGCCTATGAAGCGTTCGGGCTTACCATTAGAAGCGACATTCCGCTTCCCGAGCTCCCTGTCCGGTCGGAGGGGGAGGAAGGGAGCTTTGATATCGGTATTACGATCGATCATCGCTTACAAGAAGGCTTTTCGGCTTCTTTTTTCAATTTTGTCGTGGAAGGACGGACGGTAACCGTCAAGATCCCCGACGTCGGCGTGTTCCGCATCCGGAACGGAGAACACATCGCCGTGTCTCCTTTCCCGAATACGAATGAGGATCTCATTCGCTTGTACGTGCTCGGCTCCTGCTTCGGCGCGCTGCTGCTGCAAAGGGGCGTGTACCCGCTGCACGGAAGCGCGGTTGCGATCGGCGGCAAAGCGTATGCGTTTGTCGGCGATTCGGGAGCGGGCAAGTCGACGCTCGCTTCGGCCCTTATGGAACGGGGCTGCCGGCTCTTAAGCGACGATGTGATCGCCGTATCGCTGGAGGACGGGGAACCGCCGCAGGTGATTCCTTCCTACCCGCAGCAGAAGCTGTGGCGGCAAAGTTTGGACGCCTTCGGCGTCAGCGCCGCGCCGTTTCGGCCGATTTACGGGAGAGAGCATAAATTTTGCATACCGGTTGCGGATAAATACTATTCGGAGCGGATGCCTTTGGCCGGCTTGTTTGAGCTTGTCAAAAGCAAGGAGACAAAAGAATGCATTGAACCGATTTCGAAGCTGGAACGGCTGCAAAAGCTGTATCGGCACACCTACCGGCAGTTTCTAGTTCCGAAGATGGGCCTGATGGGGTGGCATTTTCGCCGTTCCTCGAGGCTGGCGCACGAGCTCCCTTTTCACAGGGTCATGCGGACGGAGGACGGCTTTCACGTAACCCGGCTTGTTGATATGGTATTGGACACGATTCATAAGGAGGAGCGTCGATGATCAAGCTGGATCGCACCGTGGTGCAAGGCGGCGATTACATTGTGAGCGACATGGGCGGAGAAAAGGTGATGCTGAGCGTGCAAAACGGCAAATATTACAATCTCGGCGTCATGGGAGGGCTCATCTGGGATCTCGCAAAGGAGCCGGTGAAAATTGCGAACGTTGTCGATGTGCTCCTGCAGCAATTCGAAGTGGAGAGGGAGCTTTGCGAGGAGCAGGTGCTGTCATTTCTATCGGAGCTCGCTGCCGAGGGTCTTGTACAAATTCGGGAATAGGCAAGTGGTGAGGACAAGCGCGATGTGGAACAAAATGAGAGCGTTGGCCGGGTTGGACGTTCGGACGCTGCTGCTGTTTATCGAGTCGTTTTTGTATTTGGGATGGGCGAGATTTCAGCTCGTTTACCGCCCCTTTGCGCGAATTTCGCCGTCCCTCGGCTCCTATATGCTGGAAACCGAGAGCGGGCTGCCGATTCCCGCGCATCACAGGCGTTCTTTGCTCCATATCCGCAGCGCAATTCATATTATGAGCAAATATACGCTGTGGGAAAGCAAGTGCCTCGTTCGGGCGATCGCCGCGATGAAGATGCTGGAGCGGCGCCGAATCGAAAGCACGCTGTATCTAGGGACGGCGAAAGACGAGCACGGAAACATGATCGCGCACGCCTGGCTGAGAAGCGGGTCTTTTTACGTAACAGGCGCGGAAGAGATGCACCGCTTCACCATCACCGGTACGTTCGGCAACCGATCCAGTCTCAGAAACGGAAAGTGAGAACGAGATGAAACCTTTATTGTATTTCTTTGCGAAGCTTCATCGGTATGCCGGTAAAACTTTGTATCTCAACCTCCTCGTCAGCATGCTGGTCGGGTTGTTGGACGGGGTCGGGATTTTGCTGCTGGTTCCTCTGCTGAGCATTATCGGCATGGTGGAGCTCCCGATCGATCATATCCCCGGACTCCATCTGCTCGCTCCTTTGCAGGAGCTTCCGCGCGAGACGGCGCTGCTCGTCATTTTGGGCATGTACATCGTTGTCGTGGTCGGCCACAGCTTCATTGCGCGCAACGTAAGCTTGCGGGAAATCCGCATCCACACCGGGTACATCAATCATCTCCGGCTGGAGGTGTACCGTTCGCTGCTCAAGGCGAATTGGAGCTTCTTGATGAAGCAGCGGAAATCGGATCTGATCCACTCGTTGACCGGAGAGCTGGGGAGAGTGACGAGCAGCACGTTCACCTTTCTGCAGCTGCTCGCCTCGATCGTATTTACGGCAATCCAGATCGGGCTGGCGATGGTCATCTCCTTTCCAATGACGCTTTATGTGTTGGGCTGCGGGCTGCTCATCGCGGCGGTTTCCAGAAGGTACATTAAAAAGTCCGGCGAGCTGGGAATGACCATGTCCGAGCTGGCCCAGAGCTATCTTGCGGGCATCACCGACCATTTCAACGGCATCAAGGATATTAAGAGCAATCTGCTGGAACGCTCCCGTTACCGTTGGCTGGCGGAATGGTCCGATCAAGCGGCGCGCGAAAGATATGAGAACGCGAAGGTGCGCAGCAATTCCCGGATCGTTTATAAGGTATTTTCCACCCTCATGATTGCAGGCTTTATTTTCGGCTCGGTGAGCCTGTTTCAAAGCCAGGGCATGTCGCTGCTGCTGATTGCGGTCATTTTTTCCCGGCTGTGGCCCCGATTTACCGGAATCCAATCAAGTCTGGAAAATATCGCCGGTTCGGTTCCGGCGCTGCAGGCGCTGATGGAGCTTCAGAAGAGAAGCGAGAAAGCGCAGGATGTGCAGGGCTTGATGGATGTCGAGGGAGCTGCTGCGGCACCGATCCGCATCGAAGATCATTTGGAATGCCGTGATGTGTATTTCAAGTACGAACCGGAACAGTCCGGGCATACGCTGGAAGCGATTCAGCTCAGCATTCCGGTCCATCGCATGACCGCGATCATCGGACAGTCCGGCGCCGGCAAAAGCACGCTGATCGATATTATCATGGGACTGATGAAGCCCGCATCCGGCAAGCTGCTCATCGACGGAAAAGAGCTGACGGACGCCGATTTGCTGTCGCTGCGCAGCTCGATCAGCTATGTGCCGCAAGATCCCTTCTTGTTTCATGGAAGCATACGGGAAAACCTGTCGATCGTCGATCCGGCCGCGAACGAGGAGCAAATGTGGGAAGCGCTGGAGTTTTCCTCGGCTGCCGAATTCGTGCGGAAGCTTCCGCAGGGGCTCGATACGGTCATCGGGGACCGGGGCATCCGGTTGTCTGGGGGAGAACGGCAGCGGCTTGTTTTGGCTCGGGCGATCGTCAGAAAGCCGTCGATTTTAATTTTGGACGAAGCGACGAGCTCGCTGGATACGATGAACGAATCGAAAATCCAAGAAGCGATTGACCGGCTGAAGGGCAGCATGACGGTCATTGTGATTGCGCATCGGCTTACGACGATCCGGAATGCGGATCAGGTCGTCGTGCTGGATCAGGGGAAAATTGTGCAGGTCCGAAAAAATACAAAAGCAGGTTGACATGTTCTTTATAGAGAACTAAAATTAGGTCATGAGTCCCTGATAGCGAACGGCTTCTTTTTTTGTTCGCTTGTTCTTAATTGAGAACAACTCGTTCGGTGATGTCTCCTGACCGTTATCAATGGAGGCACTCGGCCATGCTGTGGGTTGAAGCCTTAGACGCCAGTCGTCAAGGGTGTGGTGTGAGGATGGGTTGAATGCCCAAATCTATAGACCGGATGTTTACATTCTTTAACGATCCGGTTTCGTTCGTTAAATCGAATGGTTAAAGAATGGAAGCGGGGAAGCGTCCAAGGGGGAGTGTTTGATGACCTACCATAAGAGATTATCCTTATTGCTTTTCGTAGATTCCGCCATTGTGATCACTGCGATTTTCTTCAGCCGTTTGTTGGTCAACGTCGATCTCAACGAAGTGACGATTCCGCTTGTGGCCAGCTCGGCGGCGCTGCTCTTTAGCCACCACTTCTTTGCTTACCGATACAAGCTGTACAAGAAAGCTTGGGAATACGCCAGCATCGGCGAGCTGCTGATTATCTCGAAGGCGGTGACCCTGTCGATCGCCAGCGCCGCCGTCCTTCAGCTCGTCATCGTGCAGGATATTCTCTTCCGGCTGCTGGCCGTCACCTGGATGCTTCATATGCTGCTGATCGGAGGCTCCCGGCTATGCTGGAGAATTTATCGGGATTCACTCATGAAAAAGCATTCGAACAAGAAGCGGACGCTGATCATCGGCGCCGGCTCCGCCGGAACGATGGTCGTCAGACAATTATTGGGCAATCAAGAGTCCGGGCTGCTGCCGGTCGCCTTCGTAGACGATGACTACAGGAAGCATCGGCTGGACATTCTCGGTATTCCGGTGATCGGAGGGGTGTCCCAAATTGAACATTTTGTAGTGAAGTGGGACATCGAGCACATCATCATTGCCATTCCCTCGCTGCGAAAGAAGGAGTTGAACACGATCTTTCAGGAATGCGCCAAAACGTCCGCCAAAACGCAAATTCTTCCGATGCTCGAGGATCTCGTGACGGGCAAAATATCGGTGAACCAGTTCAGAGACGTCCAGGTGGAGGATTTGCTCGGCCGAGAGCCGGTGCAGCTCGATATCGACAGCATCTCGGAATACGTCAAAGGGCAGGTCGTGCTCGTCACCGGGGCGGGAGGATCGATCGGCTCCGAAATTTGCCGCCAGGTCGCGAAATTTCAGCCGAAAACGCTCGTGCTGCTCGGCCACGGCGAAAACAGCATTTATTCGATCGAGATGGAGCTGCGGGATCTGCTGGGGGACGCGGACATCGAATTGGTGACGGAAATCGCCGACATCCAAGACGCAAAGAAGATGATGCGGGTCATGCAGGCGTACCGGCCTCATGTCGTCTACCACGCCGCCGCGCATAAGCATGTGCCGCTGATGGAGCGCAGCCCCGAAGAAGCTGTGAAAAACAATGTGATCGGCACCTGGAATGTCGCCAAGGCCGCCAGCTGGAACGGGGTGCAGACGTTCGTAATGATCTCTACAGACAAGGCGGTAAACCCGACGAGTGTCATGGGCGCCACGAAGCGCTTGGCGGAGATGATGATTCAGCATATGGGAGAAAGCGGAGGAGGCACGAAATTTGTAACGGTTCGCTTCGGCAACGTATTGGGGAGCAGAGGAAGCGTCATCCCGCGGTTTAAGCGGCAGATCGAGCGGGGCGGTCCGGTCACCGTCACGCATCCCGACATGGTTCGTTACTTTATGACGATTCCAGAAGCGTCCAGATTGGTCATTCAAGCGGGCGCCTTGGCGAAGGGCGGCGAAATCTTCGTCCTGGATATGGGAGAGCCGGTGAAAATCGTAGATTTGGCCAAAAATTTAATCAAAATGTCGGGGAATTCCGTGGAAGACATCGGGCTGTCGTTTACCGGCGTTCGTCCGGGAGAGAAGCTGTTCGAGGAATTGTTGAATGTCGATGAAGTTCATGAACTGCAAGTGTATCCGAAGATTTACATAGGGAAAAAATCGGAGCTGTCCATCGACGAAATCGAAGAAATGATCTCTACGTATATGAAGCTAGATAAGACCGTTTTGAAGGAGAAGCTTTTGGACATGGCGAACCGCCGGGCTGTCGTTCCCGTCCCGAATCCCGTTTTGTCCGCATCCAGCTGAAGGAGATGAACGTAACGATGAAGGTAAGAAAAGCGATTATTCCGGCCGCAGGCTTAGGCACCCGATTCCTCCCGGCCACGAAAGCGATGCCGAAGGAGATGCTGCCGATCGTCGATAAGCCGACGATTCAATATATTGTGGAGGAAGCGGTCGAATCCGGGATTGAGGATATTTTGATCGTCACCGGGAAAGGAAAGCGGGCGATTGAGGATCATTTCGACAATTCGTTCGAGCTGGAGCAAAACTTGCTGGAAAAGGGAAAGCTTGAGCTGCTGAATGAAGTGCAGAAGTCATCCAAGATGGTAGATATCCACTACATCCGGCAAAAGGAGCCGAAAGGGCTGGGGCATGCGGTCTGGTGCGCCCGGAAGTTTATCGGCGACGAGCCGTTCGCGGTGCTGCTAGGCGACGACATTGTGCGGTCCGCAAAGCCCTGCCTGAAGCAGATGATCGAGCAGTATGACCGGTACCGGGCCTCCATCATCGGGGTGAAGCATGTGTCCGACGAGGAGATTTCGCGGTACGGCATCGTTGACGGCAAAATGATCGACAACGGATTTTACAACGTATCCGGCTTGGTGGAGAAGCCGAAACGGGAGCTGGCGCCGTCCAACCTGGCGATTATGGGACGTTATATTTTGAGCCCCCGCATCTTCGAGATGTTAGGGGAGCAAAAGCCGGGAGCCGGCGGGGAAATTCAGCTGACGGACGCGATCGCCATGCTGAATGACTATGAAGCCGTCTATGCCTACGAGTTTGACGGAATTCGTTACGACGTCGGGGAGAAGCTTGGCTTTATCCGGACGACCATTGAATTCGCCCTGCAGCGGGAGGATCTGCGTTACGAGCTGCTGGATTATCTATCCGGGATGATGGAAAAAGAACTCATTAAATAGACCGGAGGATCGATATGCCCCATAAAGTGCTGTTTTGCGCGACGGTTGACTATCACTTTGAAAAATTTCATCTGCCTTATATGAAATGGTTTAAGGAGCAGGGCTGGGAGGTCCACGTGGCCGCCAACGGGGAATTGGCGCTCCCGTATGTAGACCGCAAATTCAACGTTCCTATCGCGAGGTCTCCCTTCCGGGCGGGGAACGTGAAGGCTTACCGAGAGCTTAAAGAAATCATCGATACGCATCATTATCGGCTTGTCCACTGCCATACGCCTGTCGGCGGATTGCTGGCGAGGCTGGCTGCGAGACAGGCGAGAAAACAAGGAACCCATGTGCTGTATACGGCTCATGGGTTTCATTTTTGCAAAGGGGCTTCACCGTTGAATTGGGCCGTCTTTTATCCGATTGAACGATGGCTCGCCAGGTATACGGATTGTCTCCTTACCATTAATGAGGAGGACTACCGGCTTGCCGTGCGGCACCGGTTCCCGGCCCGGCGCATCGAGCGTGTGCACGGGGTCGGGGTGGATGCCGAACGGTACCGGCCGGCGAGCGCCTCGCGGAAGCGGGAGCTGCGGGAACGGATGGGCTATGGGCCGGACGATTTTCTGCTGTTCTACGCTGCGGAATTCAATGCCAACAAAAACCAACAGCTGCTCATCCGCGCGCTGGCGCTTGCGAAGGACCGGATGCCGAACGCGAGGCTGCTGCTGGCCGGAGACGGACCGCTGCTGGACATGTGCAAAGCGATGAGCAGTCGTCTGCAGGTCGATCATATGACACGGTTTCTCGGTTACCGCGACGATATCGACCGGCTGCTGCCCGCCTGCGATGTGGCGGTCGCTTCAAGCCTTCGGGAAGGGCTGCCCGTGAACATCATGGAGGCTATGGCGTGCGCGCTTCCCGTCGTCGCGACGAAGAACAGAGGTCACGATGAGCTGGTGGACGACGGACGGAACGGCTGGATCGTCGACCGCGACCAAGAACAGCAGCTTGCGGAGCGGCTGGTGGCGGCGTACAACGATCCGGCGCTGCGAAGAAGGCTGGGGGAAGCGGGACGCTTGAAGATTCACCGTCAATACACGGTTCAGCACGTATTGGCGGAAAAGAAAACGATTTACTTATCGTTAATGGGGGAAGTGGAAACCGTACTATGGGCGACCCGATAAGAGTGCTGCACGCCGTCGTCAACATGAACCGGGGCGGCGCGGAGACGCTGATTATGAATTTGTACCGCCATATCGACCGTTCCCGGTTCCAGTTCGATTTTCTCACCTGTAAAGAAGGAGTGTTCGATGCGGAAATTCGGGAGCTCGGCGGATCGATCCATCGAATCCCTTATGTCAACGAAGCGGGGCACTTCGGTTATTTGAAGGCGTTGGAGCAGTTTTTCGCTGCTCACCGCAGCTATCCGATCGTTCACTCTCATATGGATAAGATGAGCGGATACGTGCTTCGCGCCGCCAAGCGGTCGGGGGTGCCGGTGCGCATCGCGCACAGCCACAATACGAGCAGCGAGGGAGGGCTTGCCGCCAAAACGTACAAATGGGCAGCGGGCAAGCACATCCCTTCCAACGCGACGAAGCTGTTGGCCTGTTCCGTTCGTGCGGCCGTATGGCTGTTCAAAGAACAAGCGAAGCGAAGCGTCATAGTAAAGAACGGCATCGACTGCGACCGGTTTGCCTTCTCGCAGCAAATCAGGGACAGCGTCAGGGAAGAGCTGGGGATCAGCTGCGATTCGTTCGTCGTCGGCCATGTGGGGAGATTTGCCCGTCAAAAAAATCATTCGTTCTTGATCGATGTGTTTCACGAGCTCGTTCAGTCGAGACCGGATGCGGTGCTGCTCCTGGCGGGCGACGGACCTCTCCGCCAAGAGCTGGAGCGGAAGGCCGGATCGCTCGGGATCGCCGGCAGCGTGAAGTTTCTTGGGGTCCGAAGCGATGTTCACCGGCTGCTACAAGCGATGGATGTGATGGTGTTTCCATCGTTTCATGAAGGACTGCCCGTCACCCTCATTGAGGCGCAAGGCTCGGGGCTGCCCTGTCTCGTGTCCGAGCACATTACCCGGGAAGCCGACATGGGATTCGGGAGAATGGCGTTCGCCGGTCTGCGGCAGCCAGCCAAGGCTTGGGCGGAGCAAGCGCTCGGCATGAAGCTGTCCGACGAGTCCCGTGATTGTTCTGAGGCGATCCGGAGGAGCGGGTACGATATTCGCGATAGCGCGGCCAGGCTGCAGCAATTTTACAGCGATCAACTCAAATTTGTTCATACAGGGGTAATGAGTGATGAAACCGATGCTGACCGTGTTTACTCCAACCTATAATCGGGCGCATACGCTGCACTTAGGCTACGAAAGCCTGAAACGGCAAACGTGCCGGGATTTTGTCTGGCTCATTATCGATGACGGCTCCTCGGACGGGACGAAGGAGCTGGTCGCAGGGTGGGCGGCGGAAGGGAACGTGCCGATCCGCTATCACTTTCAAGAAAATCAAGGGATGCACGGAGCGCACAATACGGCTTATAAGCTGATCGATACGGAATTAAACGTGTGCATCGATTCCGACGATTACATGCCCGACGACGCGGTGGAAAAAATTACAGCGTTTTGGAGGAAGCATGGGGGCGAGCAATACGCGGGGATCGTCGGGTTGGACGCCACGTTTGCCGGGGAGACGATCGGCACCCGCATTCCGGAACGGCTCCATGCCGCAACGCTTACGGACTTATACAACAAGCATAAAGTGAAAGGCGACAAAAAGCTGGTGTATCGCAGCGAGCTGACGAGGGTGTGTCCGCCTTACCCGTTGTTTCCCGGCGAAAAGTATGGGCCGCTCATCTACAAATATATGCTGATCGACCAATTGTATCCGCTGCTCGTCATGAATGAAACTTTGTGCCATGTCGAATATTTGCCGGACGGTTCCAGCATGAACATGATCAAGCAGTACCGCAACAACCCGAGAGGATTTTTGTTTTTCCGCAAGGCGGCTATGAAATATACCCCTGCCTTGTCCCGGCGATTTCGGGAATCGATCCATTACGTTTCGGGCAGCCTGATGATCCGGAACGCCCGCTTTTTGCAGGAGTCGCCCTGCAAGGCGCTTACCTTCTTGGCCGTCCCGTTCGGGCTGCTGCTGTACCTGTACATTCGGTATACAAAACGGGCGACGCCGCTAAAACAAACCTGATCGGTTGAAGGGAAACGAGCATGGCTATTTTTTGGATCAATTTGGCGGTTGTTTATATGCTTGCCTCCCTGGCGAGGGTGTTTTCCATACGAACGACCGTCGGACCCGCTTACATTCGTCCAAGCGTTTTTCTTGTGTTTCTTGTCACGGCATCTCTCATTCTCGTATCGGGCCTCCGGAACAATATCGGGGATACCTTTTTCTACATGCATGGGTATTCGGTCAATGATTTCAGCCTTCAGAACATTTCCTTGGCGGGTGATTTCGGATTTACGATGCTCCAGGCGCTGCTGCACCAAATTTCTAGCGATCCGCAAATTCTGATATTTGTGACCGCTTTGATCACCAACGCGTTGATCATGACTGTATTGTTCAAATACTGCCGAATGATAGAATTGGCCGTATTTTTCTATATCACGTCGGGTTTGTACATCGTGTCGATGAACGGCATCCGGCAGTTCCTGGCGGCGTCCATTCTGTTTGCGGCAACCAAATTCGTGTTGAACGGGGATTGGAAGAAATATATCGCGGTCGTCCTTTTTGCCTCGATGTTCCATAAATCTGCGCTCATTTTGCTGCCGATTTACTTTGTCGTGCGGAGGGAAGCTTGGACGAAAATGACGATGCTGCTGATCGCGTGCGCCATCTTGATTGCGGTCGGCTTCAGCTCGTTTTCCTCCGTTTTGTTTGCGGTCATTGAAAATTCGCATTACGGGGTGTATCAGAATTTCAACGAGGGTGGAGCGAACATCCTCAGGGTGCTGGTGAACGCGGTGCCGATCGTGATCGCCTTTCTCGGCCGGCACAAGCTGCGGGAGCTGTGGCCGCAAAGCGATTACATCGTTAATTTTGCGCTGTTAAGCAACGTGTTTCTCGTCATCGCCACCCAAAACTGGATCTTTGCGAGATTTAATATTTATTTCGGCTTATACAATATCATCCTGATCTCGTGGATCGTTAAGCTGTTCGTGGAAAGCAACCGCAGCCTGATCTATTACGGCATGATCATTTGCTACGCGATTTATTTTTACTATGAACAATTCATCTCGTTAGGCTTGATCTACGAGAGCGACTATCTTTCGTTCTGAGGGGGGAAACCAGTTCGTGAATCGTGAGCCGTCTCAAATTCCAAAGATTTTGCATTACTGCTGGTTCGGGCGAGGCGAAAAGCCGAAAAAAATACAAAAATGTATGAAAAGCTGGGAAAAGCATCTGCGCGATTACGAATGGGTCGAGTGGAATGAGGACAATTTCGACATCGGCTCGCACGAATTTGTGCGGCAGGCGTATGAAGCCCGGAAGTATGCATTTGTGAGCGATTATGTACGCCTGTACGCGCTTTATAACCATGGCGGGATTTACTTGGATACGGACGTCGAGGCGGTGCGCCCGCTGGACCGGTTTCTAACCCATTCGGCGTTCTCCGGGTTTGAAGATGAAACGAACCTGCAATCGGGCACGATGGGTGCAGTCAAGGGACATCCTTGGATCGGCGGCCTGCTGCGCTATTATGACGGCCGTTCCTTTGTGCTCCCGGACGGAACGCTGGACATGACCTCCAACACGTCCATCATGACGAAGGCTTGTGCGGAACAAGGACTTCTCCGAAACGGGCAGCGCCAGCAATTGGACAGCGGGTTGGTGGTGTACCCGCGTGCGTATTTCAGCCCTTACGATTATATCAACGGAGAAACGTTTATGACGGACGAAAGCTATACGATCCATCATTTTGCGCAGTCGTGGCTGCCCGCTCACGTTCGGCTCAGGGGGGAAGTGAAGCGGGTGGTGAGCCGGTATGTCGGGCCGAAATTTATCTCTGGCATGAGACGGCGTTTTGCGAGTCGACGCTAGTGCGGTGAAGGGGTTACATATGAAGACTCAACTTTCTTTGGATACAAGCGAATTTCCTAAAGAGCTTCTTGTTTTGCTTTTATGGCTGCAGCCGGAAGGCGATGGAACGAAAGCCGTTTCGTACGAGAAGCTGGATTGGGGACATCTTATGGAATTTATCAGGCATCATCGCGTGTCCCCCACAGTATATCATGCATGCCATGACCGCCGTTGCGAGCATGAAGTACCTTCGTCCTTCCTGCGGAGTCTCCAACAAGAGTATCGAAGGAATACCTTTCAGATGCTCCATCTTAGCGCCGAGATGGCGAGAATCGGGCAAAGCTTCGAAGACGGGGGAATTCCGGCTGTTTTTTTGAAGGGTCCCGCCTTGGCATACAGCTTGTACGGCGATGTCTCCCGAAGAATGTCCTGCGACTTGGACATATTGATTCCGATCGACAGGCTGGAGGAAGCGGAGACGCTTCTTACAGAGATGGGGTACCGGAAGGACGATTACATCCAGACGGTGTTAAACGATTGGAAATGGAGGCATCACCATATCACCTTTGTCCATCCGGAGAAAGGGATTAAGACGGAGATACATTGGCGGCTGAACCCGGGGCCGTCATGGGAACCAAGCTTTAAGGAACTGTGGGAGCGGAAAAAAATATGTCTCATTTCAGGCCGCTCTCTCAATGTGCTAGGGCCTGGAGACTGCTTCCTGTTCCTGCTATCGCACGGTGCAAGACACGGTTGGTCCCGACTCAGATGGCTGGCGGATATCGATCAATTGATGCGCCGGGGGATCGAATGGACGGTGATTGAAAAGATGCTCAAGAAATACAAATTAGTTCATGTGGGAGGTCAAGCATTGCTGCTAGCCTCCTGCTTGCTGAATACACCCCTGCCGGATGAGATGCGGGCGCTGCTGCGCCACCCGAGATCCGTGAGATTGGCGCAAAGCGCCTTATTTTATCTCAAGCAAATGGTCCGGCTGCACAACGAGCCTCTTCCCGCGGAGGTGAGCTTGTATCACAAAAGGTATTTGTACCGGCTTATGCCATTCAGGCAAAAAGTATTGTTTCTGCTTAGCTTTTTGTATCCGTATTATGAGGACTCCGTGCTGCTGCCATTACCGAGACGAATGCATTTTTTATATTTCCCTTTACGTCCCGTACTGTGGATGTGGCGGAAGCTCGGGTGAGGGGGCATGGAACCTGTGAAGAGGATTTTAATTGCTACGTTTGACATGGGCATCGGCGGCGTCGAAAGGAGTTTGATCAATCTGCTCGAGAAATTCGATTTTGCACGGTACGAGGTCGATCTGCTCTTGTACCGCCACCAAGGAGAATTTCTTCCCATGGTGCCGAGTACGGTGCGGCTGCTGGCGGAACACCCGAAATACGCAACGTTTCGGAAATCCATTAAAGAAACGATTCGCGGGAAGGATTACGCCATCGCAATCGGCAGGCTTCTCTCTAAAATCCATGCGGCAGCGATCGGCAAACAGAGACGTTTGGAGGAAGCCGGCTACATTCAGATGCAGTACATGTGGAAATACGCCCTGCCGTTCTTGCCCGAAGTGAACCGCGAATACGACGTTGCCATCAGCTATTTGTGGCCTCATGAGTTTGTTGCCAATAAGGTGAAGGCGAAGCGAAAGCTGGCGTGGATCCATACCGATTATTCAACGGTTCATACAGATATAGACCAGGATGTAAGGACGTGGAGCAAATACGACGGGATCGTCGCCGTATCGGAGGCCTGCAGAGAAGCTTTCCTCAAGAAATATGGCGAGTTAAGCGAGAAGGTGCAAGTCATTGAAAACGTTACTTCTCCCGAGTTCATTCTAAGAATGTCGGAGGAAGAGCCATGCGCGCCTTTCTCGAAGGATTCTAGATTTAAACTCGTGACGGTTGCAAGATTATCTCATGCCAAAGGAATCGATCGTGCGATTAAAGCGCTGCATTTGCTGCGAGAGAAAGGAATCGAGAATGTGGCGTGGTATGTCGTAGGGGATGGAGGAGAGGAGGGAATGCTGCGCGAGCTGATCGCCGGATGCGGGCTTCAAGACGATTTCATCCTGCTTGGCAAGCGGGTCAACCCTTACCCTTACATGAAAAAGTGCGATCTATACGTTCAGCCCTCTCGTTACGAGGGCAAAGCGGTGACGGTAACGGAAGCAAAGATATTGGGCAAACCGGTCCTCATCACGAATTTTCCGACAGCAGGCAGTCAGGTTGAACATGAATGGGACGGAATCATCTGCGATGCTGCCCCGGAGGGTCTGGCGGACGGAATCGAAACCATTATGCAGCATGCTGAAATCCGAGATAGGCTTTCAAGGAATTGCCTCAGCCGCGAATACGGCAACAAGGAAGAGCTCCGGAAGGTGTATGCCTTGTTTTAAAATCAGGTAACGGATGTGTCGCAATGAGGAAAAAGCTGTTTTTTTTCTTGGAAAGTTTAAGCGGGGGTGGCGCCGAGAAAGCTTTGTCGGATTTCATTGCGAAAGCCGACAAGACCAAATACGACATTACGGTTGGTACCGTAGTGGATGTGGGCGTGTATCGGGACGACATTCGGAAGCATTGTAAATACGTGAGTCTGCTCCCGGATCAAGGCAAAATGAAAGGCGCATTCAGGAGACTCCTGTATAAGCTCAAATACAAGCTGGTCTATCGTCTGCCTCCCGCATGGGTGTATAAGCTCCTTGTGAAAGAGCGGTACGATTGCGAAATTGCGTTTATCGAAGGTTTCGCGACCAAGGTCATCGCTAGTTCGACGAACCGAACCAGCAAGAAGCTCGCGTGGGTTCATACGGATCTTATTGAACATAATTACGCAGATGCTTATTACGCAAACCGAGAGGCGCAAGTAAAGGCCTACAAAGCATTTGACAACATTGTGTGCGTTTCCGAGAACGTCAAGCAAGCTTTTGAACGAAAATTATTCCGCCACCCCGGGCTGGTTGTCAAATACAATCCGGTGGACAGCGAATCGATACAACGAAAAGGAAGCAGTAAGAGTGTGCGAAGAGGGGCGGAGAAAGTATTACTGGTCACCGTAGGGCGGCTCGCTCCCGCGAAAGGGTACGACCGGCTGCTGCGGGTCGTGCACCAACTGATTGCGGAAGGCGCGCACCTTGAGCTTTGGGTTTTAGGAGAAGGGGAGGAGCGGGAAAGACTTGAGAAATATATCCAGCAGAACGGGCTGGCCGAGCACGTCTATCTCAAGGGCTTTCAGTCAAACCCGTATCCGTACGTCCGAATGTGCGACATCTTCGTTTGTTCTTCGATAGCGGAAGGGTACAGCTTGGCGATCGCGGAGGCTATGGTCCTCGGCCTTCCGGTCATTAGCACCAAGTCGGCCGGTCCCAATGAAATCCTTGAGCTCGGCGAGTACGGATTGCTGGTGGAAAACAATGAAGAGGCTCTTTACGAAGGTCTGCTTCAATTGGTTTCGAATGAGGCGTTGCGCACATATTACCGCGGAAAATCACTGGAGCGCAGCCAATGCTTTAATATTCGTCAGGCTGTAGCCGAGATCGAAAAATTATTTGCATAGGGGAATCATTCATGCAGCCATTCGTAAGCATTATCGTGCCTGTCTACAATGCGGAAGCGCATCTTCGTCGGTGTATCGGCTCTCTGCTATCCCAATCATATTCAAATTATGAAATCCTGCTCATTGATGACGGGTCTACGGATCAAAGCGGTAAAATTTGCGACGAATACGGCGGAAACCATAGCCACGTAAGAGTGTTCCACAAGGGTAACGGCGGCGTCTCGTCTGCAAGAAACCTCGGAATCGAACAAAGCGGCGGGGAATGGATTCAATTCGTAGATTCCGACGATTTTGTGGAAAAGCACTATACATCAGATATGGTTGCTGCGTTGGACGAGGGGATCGATCTTGTCGTTGACGGTATGAATCAACTGAAGCTAGAGCCTCCGGACTCGTTATCGCTCATGAAACAGTTAACGTCGACAAAGACCGGGACATACGGCAGAGCGGATTACCGCAGTGTCATTGCCGAGATGATTCATACCTCGTACATGAATTATTGTTATGCCAAGCTGTTTCGGAAGGAACTGCTGCTTCGGAACCGGATTTGGTTCGACGAGCATGTAAGCCTCGGAGAGGATACCTTATTCATCCTCCGCGTACTCAGGCACGCGAATGCGATTCGGATCAACGCAAATTCGAATTACAATTATGTAATCCATTCCGAGCAGTCGTTAACCTACAAATTCAGGGAAAATAAGTTCGAGTTATTGAATCGCCTTCACAAGGAGCTCGAAGCCTTCTGTTCGGATTGTGGCTTGCTGGACGATGAGCTCCGGCAGCTGCTGGAGAAAAGGTACATGGATATGGTCTTGTTCTGCATCAATGAGAATTTCAAGCGACGGGCGCATGAGATTCACATTCAACTGGAACGGATCAGCAAGCTAATCGGGCATGCAGACGTACGCCGTTTCCTGGCCGGGGAAACGAAGGTGCTCAATCTTTATCCGCGGCCTCTCATTAATGCGATGCGCTCCGGGAACGCGGTTCGTTACTTTGTTGTTTATTACCTGGGAGTCTTATCTGGAAAATTTAGGGGACGTTTATGAAGAAGGTGCTGTTCGTGTCCAAGAGCGAGTCGATCGGCGGGCTGGAAAAGGTTATGGCGGAACTCACAAGCTCTCTGGACAGAGCGAAATATGAGATTACCGTCATGACCGGGACATACAATCCCGACTTGGCAAAGCAATTGCCGGAACACGTGACGTATAAGCCCCTCTTCCGAAGCAAGCGAAAAGGCTTGGACCGGCTGCTGATTCATTTGCCTCCTGCTGTACTGCACAGCCTATTCATCGGACCTCGTTATGATGTTGAAATCTCCTTCCAAGAGGGCTACCCCACCAGATTGGTGTCGGGAGCGGGACACCGGACAAAAACCGTATGTTGGCTGCATAATGACCCCGCATATTTCGATTTCAATCTGCCGTATTATCGGAAAAAGCGGAAGCTGGCCAAGGCATTGGGCGATTATGATGAGGTCGTCGCCGTGTCGGAGACGATTCGGAAATCATATCAAGGCTATCTTCACATCCCGGGGCTGAAGGTCATTCATAACCCGGTAGATCTCAAGAGCATCAAGCGTATGTCGCTTGAGCGGGTAAATGATCAGCCCCCCGAGAGGGGCTCGTTTCGGATTTGTTATGCCGGACGCCTCTCGGAGGAGAAGCGTGTGAACATGCTGTTGGAGTGTGTCATCACCTTGCGAAGACGCGGCATGGACGTGCAGCTCATCGTCGTCGGGGACGGGGAGCAGCTCGGAGAGCTGGAGCGCCGCGTTCGGGACGAACAAGCGCAGGAGTATATTCACCTGATGGGTTTCAAGGTGAATCCTTATCCTTACATCGCTCATTCGTCACTCTTGGTGTGCTGCTCGCAGACCGAATCCTTCGGGGTGGCTGTCGCGGAGGCTTTGGCATTAGGCGTGCCCGTACTTTCTACAAAATGCGGAGGCCCTGAGGAAATGATCGAGGACGGACACAACGGCCTGCTGGTGGACAACGATCACACCGGATTGCTCCGTGGGTTAGAAACGATGGTTACGAACGCCGAGATGTACGAACAAATCCGTTCGAAGGCGGCTTTGGACGGAAATCGATTTGGGAAAGCGGCCATCATGCGGCAGATTGAAAGTATCTTGGATCGGTAAAGGAGAAACCAATATGGAGAAGATCGTTCTATACAGTCATGGCGGCAGCGGAAACCGGGGGTGTGAGGCGATTGTCAGAGGGACCTATAAAATGATGGAGCGCGAGTTGTCCGACGCCCCGATGTTTCTATGCTCCTTGAATAAAGATGAGGACGAAGAAGTGAAGCTGCCCGAGAAGCTCGAAATCATTCCGTATTCGAACTACGTGCGTAGACATTCGGTTGAGCATCTGATTGCCGCCTGTAAGAACCGTTTATTTCGGGATACGAGCAGCTATGTCACTTTAGCCCAAAGAAATCTCTATAAGCAATTTGGAAACCATACGCTGGCCATATCCATAGGCGGCGATAACTACTGTTATACGGATTCAAAATGGCTGTACCTTAGCCATAAGAAAGCCAAAGAGCGCAAAACAAAGACGGTGCTGTGGGGATGCTCTCTCGAAGCGGACAACATGAACGAAGAAATGATCGCCGACTTGAGCCAATACGACCTGATCGTTGCGAGAGAAAGTCTTACCTACGATTTGTTATTGAACAAAGGCATCGCCAAAAATACGAAGCTGTATCCCGACCCGGCGTTTTTATTAGACAGCCAGAAAGTAGAGCTTCCTCCATCGTTCGTTCCCGGGAACACGATTGGGATGAACCTAAGTCCTTATATTTTTAGATCCGATCTGCCGAAAGAAAAGGTTCTTGATGTTTACACAGCCTTTATCGAACGGGTCCTACAAACCACGGATTTCCATATTGCCTTCATTCCCCACGTGTTTTGGCGGGACAGCAACGATGTGGAAGTTATGAATGCGGTGTACGAACGAGTCCGGGGGAGGGTAAGAATTACAAACATTACAGATAAATACAACTGCATGGAGATGAAGTATGTCATCTCTCAATGCAGGATGTTCATTGGCGCCAGGACGCACTCTACGATTGCGGCGTATTCTACGTGCGTGCCGACGCTGGTGTTGGGCTATTCCGTAAAGTCGCGCGGGATTGCAAGGGATATTTTTGGAAGCGAAAAACATATGGTCATTCCGGTACAAAGCATTCGGGATCCGCAGGACCTGATGCAAGCATTCCAGTATATCGAAACGCATGAGGAACGCCTTCGCCATGATTTGCGGCAAATGATGCCGGATTACAAAGAAAGAGCAGGTCAGGCCTGTTCGGAGATCGGCAAATTGCTTAAAGGAAGCTGAAGATGACCAATCAATATAAAGCCGGAGCGATTCTCTCGTATGCAACGATCTTAATCGGCAACATCGCAGGGTTGATCTATACGCCGATTATGTTAAGAATGCTGGGCCAATCGGAGTACGGATTGTACGCTCTCGTCGGTTCCATGATCGCGACGCTTAGCTTGGTGGATTTGGGATTCGGCAACGCAAGCATTCGATATATATCGAAATACCGCGCTTTAGGGGACCAAGAGAAGGAATATAACGTAAACGGCATGTTTGTCATTATCAATACGGTCATTTGCTTTCTTACCCTTGTCATTGGGGCGTTGTTGTATTTCTACTTGCTAAACCCTCTGTTCGGCGGGAGCTTGTCCGCAAGCGAGCTGTATCAATTTAAAATCATGTTTGCCGTTTTGGTCTTTAACTTGGCGGTCGGGTTTCCTTTTTCCGTGTTTGGGTCGATTCTTGTGTCCTACGAAAGGTTCGCGTTTCCAAAGATCATAGGGTTAGTGCGCACGATATTGAATCCGATCGTGATTTTGTGCGTTCTCTACTTGGGATACAAATCCTTAGGGATGGTCATAGCCAATACGGTAATCAACCTGCTGTTTCTTTGGGTGAATGTCTATTATTGCTTTAAGATATTGAAGGTGAAGGTATACTTCAAACAATTTGACTGGAAGCTGTGCAAGGAAATCGCCGTGTATTCTGGTTTTATCTTTCTTGCGATCATCGTCGACAAAATTTATTGGAGCACGGACCAATTCATTCTGGGGATGTTTTCGGGTACGACGGCGGTGGCCGTCTATGCAATCGCTTCACAATTCAATATGTATTACATGCAATTTTCGACCGCTATATCCGGCATGTTCTTGCCTCGTGTTACGTCAATGGTTGTGAAGGATGCCGGCAGCCGGGAATTGTCGGAGCTGTTTATCAAAATTGGAAGAATTCAATTTCTGGTGCTCGGGCTTGTCCTCTCGGGGTTTGTGTTGTTCGGCAAAGAATTCATCGGTATGTGGGCCGGGCAGGAATACACGTCGTCTTACCTGATGGCAGTCTTGCTGATCGTGCCCTTTACCGTTCCGCTGATTCAAAATATGGGTTTGACGATTCTTCAGGCGAAAAACTTGCACGGTTTTCGATCTACGGTATATTTCTTGATTGCGCTCGGGAATCTCGGTATCAGCATTCCGTTAGCCAAGGCGTACGGAGGCGTAGGCTGCGCGGCGGGGACGGCGATATCCATGATTATCGGCAATATCATCATTATTAACATCTATTACTATAAAAAAATTAAGCTGGATATCCCTCGATTTTGGCTGGAAATCGGGAAAATCGCGCTTCCGTTGGCGGCGGTTGCGGCAGTGGGCGCGGCTTCAAATCTATGGATTGCACAGGCTGGGATCGGGGTATTTGTTGCGAAGACTTTCTTTTTCGTGCTCGTGTACGGTTTGGTGATGTATAAGTTCGGCATGAATGCTTATGAGAGGGCCTTGCTCGCATCGTTGTTCGCGCGTTTCTTTCCGCGCGGAAAGCAGATGGTTTCGCAAACTCAGGGAGAAGGGGGATGAGGGTTGTGGTGCAGTCGAAACGGATGGAATACTTGGACGCATTGAGGGGAATCGCGTCCATGATCGTCATCATATTTCATTGTCTGATTTCTTTTCCGATATTTCACGAGGCTTATTATGCTCAACGGTTCAGCAGCGCTGCCATGGCGATGTTGACGAATAGTCCTCTGAATCTGCTTTGGTCGGGCAAGGAGCCGGTTTTGTTGTTTTTTATCCTTAGCGGGTTCGTGCTGGCCTTCCCGTTTTTGCAGTCCCGGCCGCCGATGTACTTATCTTTTGCCGTTAAAAGGCTGTTTCGAATTTACATCCCCTACATCATCGTTATGCTGATTTCGATATTGCTCATGCTTGCTTTCGCGCCTTATTCGGAAGCCGGTCATTTAAGCTCGACTTACAATGAGCGATGGCACCATCCCCCTACAGTCGATGCGATCATAGCATATATAACGATGGTGAACTACGATTTGACGAATGTGAACGGTGTGGTGTGGACGTTATTTCATGAGATGCGAATTTCTCTCGTCTTTCCATTGATTATGTTTTTCATTGTAAAGATGGACTGGAAAAAAGCTGCCGCTCTTTCTATTGTATCGCTGACCGCAGCTTTTTACGGAATCGGCCTCGCATCTAACTTTATTACGGAAGGGCTGCCCGCCGCATTCGTTTACTCGTTGAGGGAAAGTGTATATTATACGGGATTTTTTATCCTTGGGGCGTTACTGGCGAAATATAAGGAAACGATCGTTTCCTCCATGCAGTCGTTACGTCCGCTGCCCAAGCTGGCCCTTGGAGCGCTATGCATATTGACGATCAATACCGGTTGGACCAGATGGTTCGGTCAAGCAGAATCTGTGTTTCTTCAAGATTCGCTCTCCGCTCTTGGAATCGCGATCTTATTCGCCTTCGTGCTTGGAGGAGAAAGGCTTCAAAAGCTACTTCGTTCACGCGTGTTGGTCTTCCTGGGCAAAATCTCATACAGCTTATATCTGATTCACATTCCCGTCATCATGTTATGCAGCATTTATCTTACGAAGTATTTTTCTGTCGCTTTCTCATTCCTTCTGGTTCCCTTCTTGTCCGTATTGATTTCCGTCTTTCTTTACAAATATATAGAGGCGCCGTCGATGCGTTTGGGCAAAAGGGTAAGCGCAAGTATAGAAGCGAGGCTCGTCCCATCGACCCGAGAATGGAGACGGCAGGACACAAGGCTAAAGAGCGGGACGCAAGGCGGTGAGTTATGAGCTCGCGGAACAGCGGCGATGGCCATCGTGTTGTTTCATTACACCACTACCTACCTCGTATTTTCACTCATAACGAAGAGGTTTTGTTTCAATTCACGTATTTCAAGTTTCATAACGATTCCTGATGACCTCGATGCGAAGTCCAAAGGGGTTACAAAAAACATTTTGCAGGAAAGGTATTGTGTGTTTTTCTCGATTGCGGCGTATAAGAGCGGAAGCAAAGGTGGTTGAAGATGATGAAGATGAAGCGTTGGATTGCAGTTGGCTTAGCGTTCATACTGTGTTTTCCGCCGATCACGGCAGCCTCTGCCGCGGCATTTACAGACATATCGGGACACTGGGCAGAGAAGGAGATCACCGCGCTCTCCCACGCCCAAAAAATCTGGGGGTACGAGGACGGCAGCTTTCGTGCCGACGGCCTTGTGACAAGGGGGGAGCTAGCCGCTTTCCTCATTCGTTACCATGACAAAGCGGCCATTGAAGAGACCGCCTCAAATTATACGGATGTACCTGAGAGTCACTGGGCGGCAGGGGGAATTGCCGCAGCCACAAAACTCGGCTTGCTCCGCGGCTATGATGGAGGGGAGTTTCGATCACAGGCGCCTGTCAGCAGAGCGGAAGCGGCAGCTGTGTTTTCACGTGTATTCACCTTAGAAGCAGCTGATGCCTCCCGCACCTTTCAGGACGTCCCTCTCAGCCACTGGGCATCTCGCTCCATCATGGACGGGGCGGAAAGCGGCCTCTTGCGGGGCAATCCCAATGGGACATTTGATCCTGACCGACCTTTAACGAGAGCAGAGCTCGCGGTCGTCATGTATCGGGCGGTGCAATCGGACCTCCCCTATGCATGGGAGCCAAAAGAACCTGACGAACCAACCGAACCTGTCGATCCCGCGCCTGCACCTGCACGCCCTGGTTCTGGTTCTGGTTCCTTTGCCCCAAAAGACACCCGTGCTCCTGGTGAGGTGACAAACCTCACTACAGGCCACACCTTAACCAGCGTGAGCATGGCATGGGTGAATCCTAGCGATGCCGATTTCCACGAAGTACGCATCCTACGGGACGGCATTGCGGTCGCCACCACGCAAGACGTTTCATCCTGGTACGAAAACGGATTGGAGCCAGAGAAGGCATATGAGTACACGCTCCGCACCGTAGACAAGAAAGGGAATGTATCGAGCGGCATTTCAGTATCGATCACCACATCCGCGGCCGCGCCCAAAGCGGATACCACACCGCCAACGGTCGTCACAGGCATGTCTGTAGAGACGGTTAACGCCAATACCGTACAGCTTTCGTGGGACCACGCAATGGACCCGCTGGTCAAAGGGGAACTCACGAGCGGAATCGAGGGGTACCGCATTCTGAACAATGACACGTTGCTGACCATGGTCACCGAGGCGACCTACACAGTCACGAACCTCGAACATGAAGCGGTGTATTCGTTCCGCATTCAGGCGGTAGACAAGGCAGGCAACGCGGGCGGCGCCTCAGCTGCGATTTCGACGCAGGCGAGCGTGTATGATCTCGAGCTCAAACGGTGGGGTATTTCGAATGACGCGACAAACGCTGCTCAAACAACAAAAGGCTTCAATGATGCACTCGTTTGGGCAAAGGAAAACGGATTTACCATCTTTAAAGTCCCTGCAGGAACGTACCTCATCGGCAAACCCGTCAAGAACGGATGGAGGACGGATCAATACATTACGATGGTGGGGAATATGACGTTTTGGGCCGATCCGAACGCTGTGTTCCAAAAAGAAACGAACGACTCCGAAGGGTACATCGCCATGCTTGTGCCGTACGGGGCGGACCACGTGACCATCCGCGGCGGGATGTTCCGCGGAGATAAAGCCATCCACGATTACAGCACACCTGATCAGTATGGACCAGGCACCCACGAAGGTGGATACGGCATTCTGGTACAGGGGGCAAAACATGTCAGCATCCAAAGCGTGATCTCGAGGGATTTCACAGGCGACGGCCTCGCGGTAGGAGGCAAGCAGACATTGATTCAAGACCTGTACCCAGGCAGCTTCGAATCAGGGGCTATTAACGATCAAGGGGGAAAAGTTGCCGACAGCACCCGCATCCGCACCAAAAATCCCGTCACCTTGGATCCTCTCAAAAAACCAATGTTCGCGACCGAGAAATACTTCGATATCGCGAACGCACAGTCGCTGCCGCGCGTGGTGGATCTGTATTATTACAAAAAAGACGGAGCATTTCTGCAAAAGTCCACGGGCGTGACGCTGCGGGAGGTGCAGCAGATCCCTGAGGGCGCAGACCATATGTACCTGGTGTATCTCAAATCTTCGACCGCCAATGTCTACGTGGAAGTGTGGAATCGGGTGCAATCCGACAATGTCGTAGTCCGAGACAGCGAGTTTGCGTATAACCGCAGGCAGGGTATCACGGTCAGCGGTGGTAACAACGTGCGGATCGAAAACAACCGCATTCACGGCATGAGCGGCGCCGCACCGATGAGCGGCATTGATGTTGAAGGCGGATATGGCGAGAACGGGATGCTGAATTCCAATATTACGATCCGCGGCAATCACCTATACAACAACGCTCGCTACGATATTATTTTGTACGACGGCCGTGATGCACTTGTGGAAAACAATGTGCTCGAATCGGTCGGTTCGGGACTCGCTGTATCAGAACCGTTTACGGGAGCGATCATTCGCGGCAACACGTTTCGGCGCGCTGGCCTCTTTGTGGCGCATGACGCCCTAATTGAAAACAATACAATGGAAAACGCAACCGTAGCCCTCCAAGGGCCGAATGTGACGGTAGACGGCATGCAGATGGTTGACAGCACACTGACGGCGACGAGCGAAGTGCCGTTTGGCATTCAGGTGATGAATGTCACCATGACCAACACAAAAACCAGGCAGTCGGGAATTTCCCTTTATGGTGAACCGATCTATATGAAAGATATCACCATGACAGGGGAGAGCCAGATGCGCAACTTGTTTGGCGATGTGAAAGACGGTTCGATTTTTGAGAATCTGACCATCACCGACTACAACCAGCAGCTGGGCATCGATTTGCCGCGGGGAACTTATACCAACTGCACGTTCGCTTCGGCCGCAGGCCCATCAGGCACCATCGCGATCACTCGCGGCGGCACGTATGTGCTCGATGGATGCAACATCACTGTTGGAGGGCGCGCGTTTATGGTGTACGGCACGGATGTGGATGTAACGGTCAAGAACACCGCGATAGGGATTACAGGCACATGGGGCGACGCATTCTATGTAGAGAGCGCAAAACGGCTCTTCCTTTCAGGCAACACGATCACCGCTTCCAATCTACTGTACCCCGTCAACATCATCAAACTGTTTAAAAACGGCGTGACCGTCGATCCCGCTTCCGTCGGGGAAGCGGAAATCATCGGAAACACCATCACCACCAACAATGCATCCAAAGGGATTGTCACCAACGATGGAGGCGCGGGTGCTCCCCCGTTTGCGGTCAAGCATAACGTGCTGAAAGGTGCAAAGCTGGATCTCAAAGCAAACGACATTACGGAAGGAAATATTGTGGAGTAAAGCGGCTGCGGGCGAATCCAAGCCGACTCTTCCTGCGTAATCTATGGAAACAGAAAAGAAGGGACCGCCTTGCCTTGTGAAAGCAGTCCCTCTGTTATGTCCTCATGTGGCGATGGAGCCGAATGGAGTAAAGACAGCCCGCGGTCCCATGTACTGCCAAATAACGCCGTTGGGATCCGTCCATGTTCCGGAAGTATGGAAAGGCGCCGTTGTTCCGCTCGTCCCGGCTCCAATAGCCATGTACACCTTGTTGCTGGAATAAACGGTCGAGCGATCGGCATACGCCGTATTCGAAGTCCAAGGTCTATTTGCCGCATATCCTTCCGCAGTACAGACCCATCCGACATGACCGCCTGCCACGGGGCGGGCGTTGTAATGCAGATGGCTTACTTGGAAGTACCCGGATTCAGGCGGAGCTACTCCTTTCGATTCCGGGTTATACCCTATGAAGTTTCCGGGAGGGTTGGCGGGTACTACGATATTCGTGAACGTGTTGTCTGCCGCTACAAATCGGGAGATCCCTTCCGGGTAAGCATAATATTGAAGCGCGAGCGGAATATCCCCGTGATAAGTAAGCTTGCAATCCGTCATGGATACCAGAACGGATGCGGGAGTCACGGTGTTGCGAAGAAGCTGCTTACATTGCGGATTGGCGATATCAATGGCGCATCGCTGCAGCGTGATGGTTCCATACGCCCTGTTGCTTTCGGCGAGCAGTACAAATTCGTTGCTCTTTACGTCTAGAATACAATCCTCCAGCGAGATCCTTGGGAATTGATTCTCGGTGTTCGTATTCCCGACGCGGATGATGCTGTCCTCGAAGTTCGATCGCGTGACGGTGACCTGTTTGGCTTTGGTTAGATACGCATGGTTATTCATGATCGAGTTGAAGAATTTACAATCATCAAGAAACACCGGTTCGCTGACGGTAAGCTCATTTCTTGTTCTCAGATTCGCTTGGATGTTTCGGAAGACGCAGCGCTTGTAGTCTGCAATTCTGAAGTGAATTTCCTTTCCGGGAACGCTGGAGTCGAAGATGCATCCTTCCGCCTTTTCAATCGCAATTGTAGAAGAAGCGGAGGTGTCCGAGAATGCGATGCGGTTATTTTTAAATTCCGCGTTCCCTTCCGTAATGTCGATCATTGCAGGATTGACAAAATGATTCTCCGTGACAACGAGATGATATCCGAAACCGTTCAGGATGGTAACGCCGGAGTAGATGCTGTTTTCATGAATATGAACATAAGCATCGGCTACATTGGAGGTCATGATCCCGACCGAGGCTCCGCAATTGTAGATAAAATTATTCCTTATGGCGGCGTGACTCAGGGAGTATAAATTGATGGCGATGGAATCTACGTTGTAAATATGATTGTTCTCGATTTGCGCGGAATAGCAGCCCACGAGAATGCCGTGATTGCTGTTGTAGATCAAGTTGTTTCGAATGACGCAGTTGTCTCCGAAGGAATCCTCCTGATTGATGGCATAGCGGGTAGGGTCGGGGAAGGCAGGCAATCCGTCTAAGAACCTCAATGTGTTTTTTCCGTTGTCTCTTATGATGTTGTGCTGAATCACGTTATAGCTTCCTCCGCCGGTGATGCCGCCCCGATGCCCGTTATAAATCTCATTATGCTCCACGATGTTGTGATGGACGAGCTCACCGAAAACAATCGTAATTTGCATATATTTATTCGGGTTTGTCTCCTTGTGAAATACGATCCTGAACTGTTCGGCCCCGACAGGAACGCTTATAGGCGTATATATCTTTCGTTTCTTGAGCGCTCCGATGAATGCGCGGCTGCCGTCATAGAAGAAGATGTCTACATCCTTCGAGTTCAGGTTCGTCCCCCGATGATAGCCTGCGCCTGCGATCATCATGGATGAGTATTCCACGTCTTTGGGAAGGGGAAGGAACTTGGTCGTTAAGGAATTTGCGGACGCAATATCTTGGCCGGTCGTATCGCTTAGTCCCGTTAAGGTTAAGCCCTGTTGAAATTCAACAAGCGCTTTAACGGTAGAGTTCACAAAGGACACATTGTCTCCCATATAATCGCTTATTTCGCAGTGTTTGACGGTACAATGGCTGGAGCCCTTTCCGATCACTACGCCATACGTGTGTTCCATCTTGGCTTCTTCGGCCGCGTTCGACCAGCTTCGGTCCGCCCGGTCTCCGATAAGCCTTCCGGCAATCAGGTGCGCGTTCGTAACATGCTCGAATACGATGCTGTTTCCTTTGAAATTGTAATAATCGGCAGTCATTCTATCGTCGAAGGGGGACTTGTAGTCGGAATTGTACATCACCTTGAGGGTCGATCCGCTGAGATGCAGCGTAACATGGCTAACCATGCGAATGGGCCGGGGATAGCATAACGAATAGTCCCCCTTGGGCAGGACGGCCGTAATGAAATGATGCTTGTGCGCGTATCGCAAGGCGTTGTTGATTCCTTGAATGTTCTGATCCGCTCTCAAATAGTCTGCTTCCGAGTAGGGCTTCTCCGGCAGGCCCGGAACGATGCCCCATTGATCGAGATCGATAACGTATGTCGCGCCTTTCGAGATGGCGTTGACTACGGCGTCTAAATCCGACAATTTCTTGGTCAGGTTTTGTTTGGGATCGACATAAACCGCTTCGGAAACGGTAATCGGATAAATATATTGTTCGTCGGGTGTTTTTAATTTTTTGATTGTGCCTTTCATAAGCGCCTCCTTGTCTACGTCTTCCATTCGTTATAGTTACGTGTGAGCTCGTTTCTTGTTAACGCACGGTTGTAGTAGGCTAGATGTCTCATGAACACAGGGAAGATCTTATCGCCAATTTGAATGAGGGGCTGTTGGAATTTGTCGATGTGCACACTGCTGCCGTAGTTGGATTGGGAAACGAGCTTGTCGTCGATATAGAGACTGAAAGCGGATGTGTCTCTTACAACGACAACATGGTACTCCTTTTCGGTATCGAACGGACTGGAAAACAGGTTGGGGTACACAACAGCATTCCTTAGCGAGTCTGTGGCAAAGAAAGCCGCTACGAACTGGGGGTTTGGATTGTAGTTCCGTTTGATCACCACGCTTACGGTCGACTCGTGGTCTTGCTTGGCATCATACATTTTCAGATAGGTCGCTCCATCCCGGGACCTTACGGTGAAGGCGACGGTAAAGGGGGCGCTGCGATCGAAGAAGATGTCTCTTGGAGGAAGGAAGGCAGAACCGGGCACGTTCTCTTCGTAAACGAGCAAGCCGTTTGTAACATATGTTTTCGGGGCAGTATCCTGGGGAAATGTTGTAAAAGTAACGGACATCCCGGATGAATAGTTCTTCGCTCCATCTTTCGCTTTTACCGTAAAAGAGTATTCGGTTGCCGGGGACAGTCCGATCAGGTCAACGTATGCCGTATTTTTATCTTTCGTTCTAGCGACTAAACGAGACCCTTCGAACACTTCATAGTGCGTCACATCGGCGGATGCAGAGAGCCTCCATGACAATCTCGCTTTGGAGCTTCCCACATTGGTATAGCTTAAGGAGGTGACGTCCTGAGGGGGCGCCTGATCGATCACGTACCAATAGCTGTAAACGGGGCTCGTGTTTCCCGCTGCATCTTTGGCCATATACTTTAGATTTGTAGTAACGCCGATTGGAATCGGCGAACTGTATATGGCGCTGGAATGGGTTGGAGTGGACCCGTTTGTCGTATAGTAAATGGTTGCCGGTTCATTCGCGGCGAGTATGACGTTCTGGGCGGTGTTATAGGATGCGTTCCCTCTTGGACTTGCCGTAACGACAGGAGGGATCGAATCGGATGGGGTGATGGAATACACGCGAGTTTGCGTCGTGCTGGCATGCCCGTCAGGCGCCAGCGCGAAATAGGCAAGAGTCGTGTCCTTCGTAATCGGGATGGGGGCGGTATAGACAGTGCTCGATGTGGAAGGTGCGGACCCGTCAGTCGTATAAAAAATGTCGGCGGTCCGGTTCGATGAAAGGGTTACGAGGACAGAGTCTTCGTAGTTTCCTTCCTCCGGGGAAGCCGTGACAACCAAAGGCGGATATTCTACTATGACTTCTTCGGTCTCCAACCAATCTTCATAGAAGAGCGAAGCGGCATGCTGATGCGCGAGGTTAGACTTTTCGTTCAAAAGCTGTTCGATTTTTTGGGAGCTGTACGTTTTATCCGGGCTTGGCGCGCTATCGTCGATATACAACACTATCACCTCTTTATAAATAAACTTAGTTGTATGGTTTAAAATATGTATCTCCAAGGGGCGGTGTGTGGACGGTTTGCGGTTCTATTCCTCAAGGATAACGATATAAATGATACGAATGTAAACAATCGCGTGCTGCCCACCGATTAACGTTGACATGTTCTCTATAAAGAACTAAAATAAAGATAATTTCAAAATTAACAAATTTTTTTTACCCAATTGTTCTTTATAACGAATATCACCAATGTGAGGTGCACCTGCATATGCAGATCTTAATTACCGGCGGAGCCGGATATATTGGCAGTCACACTTGCGTGGAGCTGCTGGAGGCGGGGCACGACATTGTCGTAATCGACAATTTCTGCAACAGCCGTCCCGAGGCGCTGAACCGCATCGAGGAAATTACGGGGAAAAGCTTCCCGTTTCATCAGGTGGATCTTCTTGACCAGCGCGGTCTTGAACACGTTTTTGAGAGGTACGGGATTGAGGCGGTCATTCATTTTGCCGGATGGAAGGCGGTTGGCGAGTCGGTGGATCGCCCGCTGCAGTATTACACGAACAATGTGGCGGGTACGCTTGCGCTTTGCGAAGCGATGGAGCGGTTTGGCGTTCGGCGGATGGTGTTCAGCTCTTCCGCGACGGTGTACGGAAAGCCGGAGCATGTGCCGATCAGGGAGGACGCGCCGCTCGGGGCCGTGAATCCTTACGGACGAACGAAGCGGATGATCGAAGACATTCTCTGTGATCTGCATGCTTCCAACCCGGATTGGAGCATCGCTCTGCTGCGTTATTTCAACCCGATCGGGGCGCATAAGAGCGGCCGCATCGGCGAGGATCCGAACGGCATTCCGAACAATTTGATGCCGTACATTACGCAGGTTGCCGTAGGGAAGCTGAGAGAGCTGCAGGTGTTCGGCAACGATTACCCGACGCACGACGGCACGGGTGTGAGAGATTACATTCATGTGGTCGATTTGGCGGAGGGTCATCTGAAAGCTTTGGAACGGTTGATGACGACGACCGGAGTGGAAGCATTCAACCTTGGAACCGGCCGGGGCTACAGCGTGCTGGAATTGATAGGAACGTTCCAGAGAGCGACCGGCAAGACGGTGCCTTATCGGATTGTCCATCGCAGACCGGGGGATGCGGCGATCTGCTATGCCGATCCGGCGAAGGCGAACGAAAAGCTCGGCTGGGCGGCCGTGCGGGGTCTCCGCGAAATGTGCGAGGATGCCTGGCGATGGCAATCGGAAAATCCGCACGGATATGAAGCGGCATCGGCGGAGCAAGCTCGAATCTATTGAAGAAATCAGGTGTGCAATCCGTGATGAAAAGAAGTATGGATCTGGTCGTTTCGATCGCAATGCTCATTGCATTTTCACCCGTGATCCTGGTCACCGCTTTGTTCGTTCGCTGGAAGCTCGGCTCTCCCGTCTTGTTTGCACAGGAACGTCCCGGGCTTGGGGGCAAAATGTTCCTGCTCTACAAGTTTCGGACGATGACGGACGAGAAAGACGGCATGGGCCGGCTGCTGTCGGATCATCTCCGCTTAACGGCGTTCGGCAGAAGGCTGAGAAGGCTCAGTCTGGATGAGCTGCCTCAGCTGTTCAACGTGATCAAGGGGGAGTTGAGCTTAGTCGGTCCGAGGCCGCTGCTTCCGGAGTACCTTCCGTTATATAACGAAGAGCAGGCGAGGCGCCACAGCGTAAAGCCGGGAATCACGGGCTGGGCTCAAGTGAACGGCAGGAACGCGATTTCCTGGGAAGAGAAATTCAAGTTCGACCTGTGGTACGTAGACAACCAAAGTATTCTCCTGGACATTAAAATCCTGATTCTTACCATGAAGAAAGTCGTGCGTACCGAAGGAATTACCCAACACAACCATGTGACGATGGAGAAGTTTACGGGCAGTAAAATCACGTGATAAAGAAGGGATTTCCAATGGATATTGCAGTCATTGGCAGGGGCGGCCACAGCAAGGTGGTTCAGGATCTCATACGCGGGTTGGAAGATACGAGCCTCAAGGCGATTTTGGACGACAAATATATCGACCTCGTGGAAGAGGAATGCGGCTTGACCACAGGGCCGATCGCTTCGGCCGCATTCTTGTTGAAAGAGCATCCCGGCCTTGCATTCATTATCGCCATTGGAGACAACCGCACTCGAATGGAGATCGCGGCTCGGCTCGGGTTCGATGCGCGGCACTATGTCACCTTGATCCACCCTTCGGCGGTCGTGAGTCCGGGCGCTTATGTAGGGCAGGGCGCTGTCATCATGGCGAATGCGGTAGTGCAGGCCGATGCGAATGTAGGACATCATTCAATCGTGAACACGGGAGCGCTCGTGGAGCATGACTGCATCGTGGAGGATTACGTGCATCTTGCCCCTCGAGCGGTGCTGACCGGATCGGTCACCGCGCAGCGCGGGGCGTTCATCGGCGCGGGCGCGGTGGTGATACCGGATAGGTGGATTGGGGAGTGGTCTGTGGTCGGGGCCGGCGCCACGGTCATCGAAGACGTTCCCTCGTGCTGCACGGTGGTAGGAAACCCGGCGAAAATCATCAAATGTGAGGGTGGCGATAGCTATGTTTCAAGCAAAACGTCAACATCGGATTTACTTGTCCAGTCCCCATATGTCAGGTGCCGAACAACACTATATTAATGAAGCGTTTGCGACGAATTGGATTGCGCCGCTCGGACCGAACGTCGATGCGTTCGAGCGGGAGCTCGCCGATCATGTCGGCTCCAAGGGCGGGGCGGCGGTCAGCTCAGGCACCGCGGCCATACATTTGGCGCTTCGCTTGCTGGATGTGAAGGAAGGGGACCGCGTTTTTTGCTCCAGCCTGACGTTCGTGGCGAGCGCCAACCCGATCCGCTACCAGGGCGCCGAACCGGTGTTTATCGACTCGGAGCCTGAAAGCTGGAACATGTCGCCTCAAGCACTGGCGAGAGCACTAGCGGAAGCGAAGCGCCGGGGCCGGCTCCCGAAGGCGGTCATTGTCGTGCATCTGTACGGGCAAAATGCGGATTTGGAGCCAATTATGGCGCTTTGCGACGCTTACCGCGTTCCGGTCATTGAAGACGCGGCCGAATCGCTCGGCTCCACCTATAAAGGAAGGGCGAGCGGGACGCTCGGCAAATTCGGCGTTTATTCCTTCAACGGCAACAAAATCATCACGACATCGAGCGGCGGCATGCTGGTGTCGGACGACGAGGCGGCTTTGGAACGGGCGCGGTTCCTCGCATCCCAATCCCGTGATCCGGCCGTCCATTACCAGCATAGCGAACTGGGCTACAATTACCGCATGAGCAACATCCTGGCGGGGGTGGGAAGAGCGCAGCTGAAGGTGCTGGAGGAACGCGTCCAAGCGAGAAGAGCGATTTTCAATTGTTATTATGATGAGCTCAATCAGCTTCCGGGCGTACGTTTCATGCCGGAGCCGATTCACAGCCGTTCCAACCGTTGGCTGACGGCGTTTACGCTGGAGGAAGGGGCGAGAACGACACCGGCAGCTTTGCTGTATGCATTGGCTGAGGAAAACATAGAGGCGCGTCCGGTATGGAAGCCGCTTCATCTGCAGCCTTTGTTCGCCGGGACGGATTATTACCCGCACAGCGAGGAAGAGAGCGTGTCCGAACGATTGTTCAACACCGGCATCTGCCTTCCTTCCGGTTCGAATATGAGCGAGGGCGATGTAGCCGCCGTGATCCACAGTGTGAAACGGGGCATGAATCGGCTGGGTGCCAGCGCGTAACGCTCCCTTGTCGACAAAGCATGTTAGGGGGCCAATAAGGGTCCCTTTTTTCCATTCGGTTTATTTTTAATAGGGAGGAATTGAGATGTGCGGAATCGTGGGGTTTATCGGAAATCGAGATGCAAAGGAGGTGCTGCTTCGCGGCTTGGAAAAGCTGGAGTACCGGGGATACGACTCCGCCGGCATCGCCTTGTTGAATGAGCTCGGTGTGCATGTCTATAAAGAGACGGGACGGATCGCCGATCTTCGCGGCATCGTGGATGTTGCCGCAGAGGCGACGGCTGGCATCGGGCATACTCGCTGGGCGACGCACGGTGCGCCGAGCAAGCGCAACGCGCATCCTCATCAAAGCCTGAGCGGCCGCTTTACGCTTGTCCATAACGGAGTCATTGAAAACTACGGCGAGCTGAAAACGAAGCATTTGAGCGAAGTCCCTTTCAGCAGCGACACGGATACGGAAGTGATCGCCCATATGGTCGAGCGGCTGGTGAATGGCGGAGCCGAGGTGGCGGACGCATTCAGAACCGCATTGGCGAGGCTCAAAGGCTCCTATGCGGTAGCCATGCTAGATCGGGACGATCCGGATGTCATTTACGTAGGAAAGCAGAAAAGTCCGCTTCTGATCGCAGTGGGGGAAGGCTTCTACGGAGTTGCGAGCGACGCGATGGCGCTTATCCACTTGACAAATCAATTTATTGAGCTGATGGACGAGGAGCTGGTTGTGCTGACGCGCGGCGGAATCTCGATCCGACGGTTATCGGGGGAAAGGCTGCAGCGAAAGCCGTTTACCGCAAAGCTTGACGCAAGCGAGATGGAGAAAGGGCCTTACCCGCATTATATGCTGAAAGAGATTGACGAGCAGCCCTCGGTCATCCGCAAGCTGTTGTTGAAATATCAAGACCGCGGCGGACAGCTTGCGATTCGAGAGGACATCCGGGAGGCGTTGAAGGAAGCGGACCGCGTGTACATTGTCGGCTGCGGCACCAGCTATCATGCGGGAATGGTTGGGCAAAGGCTGCTGGAATCGATCGGCGGCATTCCGGCAGAGACGCATGTGGCGAGCGAGTTCCTTTACAACCGCCCGCTGCTGTCGAAGCGGCCGCTGTTTCTGTTCATCTCGCAGAGCGGCGAAACGGCGGACAGCAGAGGCGTGCTGGCGGAAATCAAAAGGCTGGGGCACAAGTCCGTGACGATTACGAATGTGCCGGGCTCGACCTTGTCTCGGGAGGCGGATTTTACCTTATATACGTACGCCGGCCCGGAGATCGCCGTCGCTTCCACGAAAGCGTACACCGCCCAAATCGCGGTCATGTCGATTGTCGCCTGCGACTATGCACGAATGATGGGACAACCGCTCCCTTTTGACCTATACAAGGAGTTGAGTCTTGCCGCGAATGCGATGGAAATCGTAGTCAATCAGAAAGAAAGAATGGAAGAGCTGGTCTGGAAATATCTCAGCTCCTCCCGGAACTGCTTCTTTATCGGCCGCGGCATGGATTATTGCGTCAGTCTGGAAGGGGCTTTGAAGCTGAAGGAAATTTCCTACATTCAAGCGGAAGGCTTCGCCGGCGGCGAGCTCAAGCACGGCACGATCGCATTAATTGAGGAAGGCACCCCGGTCGTAGCACTGGTGACGCAGCCTCATGTGAAGCATAACATACGAAGCAATGTACAGGAGGTGCTGGCCAGAGGGGCTCAAGTTTGTTTGATGAGCAGCGAGGGTCTGGCGGAAGCAGGGGACGAGCTTGTCATTCCGCAGGTGAATCATGCTCTCATGCCGCTCGTGGCCGTTCTGCCGCTGCAGCTGATCGCCTATTATGCCGCGCTGTTCAGGGGGTGCGATGTCGATAAACCAAGAAATTTAGCCAAAAGCGTTACGGTTGAATAGGAAGAAGAGGCGCCTATATATGATCGGTCAAAATATTTATCGACTTCGGACGCAAAGTGGAATCACCTTAACCGAGCTGGCGGAGCGGGCCGGAATTTCGAAATCGTATTTAAGCAGTATCGAGCGGAATGTGAAACAAAACCCGTCCATTCAGGTGATGGAAAAGATCGCGCTTGTGTTGGATGTGGATCTGAAAACGCTGCTGAAGGTCGATGTCGTCCCCGAGGTGAAGCAGCAGCTGGAAAGAGAATGGCTGGAGTTGGTTCGCGAGCTGCAAAATGCAGGCTTCGACAAAGAGAGAATGCGCGAGTACAAGCTGTTGATCGAATTTATGCGATGGTACAGCGACCGGGCTTGACCGTAAGTCGTTGTTCGCTGTATAAGAAACGAACAACGACTATGGTTATGCCAACCTCGCAGCTTACCCGACAATGATGACAGCCGCGCCGATGACGCTTATGATGCAGGCGAGCACAACCGTGAAGGTGAGATGTTCGCGTGTTTTGAAGATCCAGACGGAAAGGAACATCGTGATAAACACCTCTAGCGAAGTGATCAGCGCCACTCGACTGATTGTGGAAATCTGCAGTGCGCAAAAGTAGGCAATCTGTCCCAGGGAGTTTGCGACACCGCCGAAGAAAAGCCACGGTTTGAACGTCCGGAACGACTGTGTTACAGAGTAACGGTATTTTTCTTGGAACAACGCCATTGCCGCAAAAAGGATGACTCCCGTTACGCCTCCCGCCATCGCACCGAAGAACGGATCTGCGATCTCATCCAGGCCCCTTTTACGGGCGATGTATCCGAATGAATAGGCCAGTGCGGACGCCGGGCCGTAAAAAAAGCCGAGCGTACCGATCAGCGCGAATACGGATTTAATGCGGCCTGAGAGTGACGGTTTGTCGGTCGATACGATGGCGCCGGCTGTTTCCTGCTTTCCCGTGGCGGCCGCCTCTTTCCGGGAAGCTCTGAGCGATTGGACGATAAGCATGGCAATGCCTGTAAAAATGCAGAGCATGCCGATAGCGAGCGGCAGCGTAATCTGTTCGCCGAGAAGCAGTGCTCCAAGAATAACCGTGAAAAACGGGATAAGGCGTTTCATGGCGGAAGCCCTTATTGCGCCGAGATGCTGGATCGACGTATATTGCAGAATGCGGCCGAGGAACGCGGTCATGAAGCCGGCTCCGGCAAACCAAAGGATCCCCTCCGTGGTAAAACGGGGGAAGCCGTTGATGAATCCGAAGACGAGCACGCATAGGCCGGAGATGGCCGCCGTCAGCACGATCGAGAGGAAAACGCCGTTATCCTTGGATGTGGCGGTGGTGCCTTTGCGGATGAATACATTGGTGAATGCAAAAAATGTAGCGGATAAAATCGCGAAGAGGTCTCCCATGATGACTCCTTTATGAACATTTTGGTAATGTAAGCGTACTCTCTTTTTTGGGGGGTGTGAGGAAGCCGTTCCGCTAGGCGGAAAGGCAGGGAGGGAATATGTTGACAAGGATGGGACAGGCTTCTACAATGAAGGAAAATATAATGCTGCAACGCGTGAAGCACACGCCGCCGTTCCCGGTTTGGGAACTGCGGCGTTTTTTGTTTTTTAGGAAAGAGGAAGTTTTGTTTAAGTAGTATCTCTCGAGGTACGTAGTGAAAGAAAGTATCGCGAAGAGGCGGTTGATGGGCTGTGAAATGCCCGTCACCTGTCACTTCCTGTAGAAAATTTGCAAAATTTGCAAATTGTTATTGTTACTTTACAAGTGATGCACTATAATGGGTCGTACGACCCATAGTATTTTCGCGCGGGCAAACTTTTATTGACTGATAGGGGGTAAATAGTATATGGCGGAACAAGTGTCGTTGTCTAGGCAGCTGAATCTCGCATTCGAACAATTGAGCCACGAGCTGAAGTATTTAAGTTCCGGAATTGTTTTTGTTCAAATTCGAGACAACACAATTGGCAAGTACGGTGTTCGTCACGATCCGTTCGAGACGAGCCGCACGGCACCGTTCCAAGCAACGGCCGGTTTGACGGAGACGCAGCGAAACGACTTTCGCCGTATGGCAGTGCAGGCGCTTGAGCATAAGAAGGGCTGGACTCATGGCGAAATTCAATTTGAATTTGCCGTTCGGAAAGGCAAGCTGCGGCTCAGCATTACCTTTGAATCAAATTACAATATGTCTAAGCTCATTCCGAATTTTGGATTTAACGGTTGGAGCGGCTCGAATGAAGTGGAAGGCGCGTAAACGGTTGGAGCTTGTCACCGATGTGTTTTCGACTCATCAGATCAGTGTGAATCATACATACGCTTCTATGTTGTTGTCTCTACGCACAATGGAGGCAGGTCCGTTGATGGCCAAAGGTTTTCTTGTACTGGTTATCATGTCATTGGCAGTGCAAGGAACCAGGTCAAGCGAATTTCTTCGAGAATATGTACGGACTCAGAACTCCTTATCCCAAGCCGAGAGGTCTCTTCTGACGGAGCTCCCTGTGCCTAATGGAGTTTTGGAGCGCAGAATTCGTTTGAGATCACGTCTAAATACTCACCTTATTTATAAGAAGTAGTCAGCAGAAACCTCCTTTCCCGGCCTAGCGGCTTTCGGAAGGGAGTTTTTTTATGGAGCGCGCGAAACAAGCCCGGGCTAGTCTGCATAAATGTCCAACCCCCCACATAGACATGTTATCGAATCGAAGAAACTGATACGGAGGGGTGGACCTCATGAAGCGGAACAGCAAATGGATTGCATTAACGGCGCTCTTGACGGCGCTCTCGCTCATGCTGGCTGCATGCGGCGGAGAGAAGGATGCGGCAAGCGTCGTAACGGATTTGGAAAAGTTGTCCGGCAAACTGACGAGTTACCATGCAGAAGGCACAATGGTGTTAAACACGGGACAGGAGCCGCAAAGCTACGGTGTCGTTGTCAGCTACCAGCAGCCTAGCTATTATCGGATTGCGCTGACGAACGAAGCGCAAAGCATTACTCAGATTGTCCTGAAGAACGACGACGGGGTGTTCGTGCTGACGCCGCATTTGAACAAGAGCTTCCGCTTCCAAAGCGATTGGCCGAAAAATCAAGGCCAGGCCTATTTGTTCGAAACCATTGCACAAGCGATCATCAGCGACGACGAGCGTCAATTCGCGACGGAGGAAAATGCCTTTGTGTTTGACGTGATGGCGAATTATCAGAACAGCTCGCTCGTCAGACAAAAAATTTGGCTGAATAAAGACAACTACGCGCCGCAGAAGGTCGTCTTGACGGACGGCGACGCGAATGAAATGGTGACGATTACGTTCAAGGCGTTCGAGTTTGACCGCCAGTTTGATGCGAACTGGTTCGATATGCAGCGCAATATGACGAGCGCCTCGATTCAATCGATTCCGGTCATGGGAGGAAACGGCTCGGAATCGGAGGCGCAAAGCGGGAACGAGCAGCCATCCGCAGGCTTCGGTGTCATCTACCCCGCTTACCAGCCGGAAGGGGTGACGGAAGTAAGCACGTCTCAAACGAAGCTTGGGGAAAGAGATGCCGTCGTGATTCGTTACTCCGGAGCTTATAACTACGCTTTGGTGGAGTCGGCTGCGCAAGCAGAGCAGACGGTATCCAGCATGTTCGGCACCGTTATCGATGTCGACCTGGGCCAGTCGGTTGGCGTGCTGATCGGCGATGAACAGCGAACGCTCTTATGGACGTATGAGGGAGTGGATTACCGCTTGATCACCGGAGACTTGACGTATGACGAGATGGTGCGCGTTGCCCAATCGACGTTTGGCCAGGTGGGCAAGTAAGTTGAAATCCAATTATTAGGTAAATACTTCCAAACTAAACGTACGATGGAAGAAGTTCATTGACACATGAGGAGTCCCCTTTGTAAGATATAGCAATGAATGAATTCCAATGGTTTCGGAAGTGACCCAACGTGGATTCCTATCGATGGACGCGGGCCGAGATTGACTTGGATGCTCTCCGGCACAATGTGTTGGAATTTCGGAGAATCCTCGGCCCACATATACGTATGATGGCGGTGGTCAAGGCGAATGCCTATGGCCACGGCGCCGTGAAGGTGGCGGAAGAGGCGATCGATTGCGGCGTCGAGTATTTGGCGACGGCTTTCCTGGACGAAGCGCTGGAGCTTCGGAGGCACGGCATTCGATCGCCGATTCTTGTGCTGGGATACACGCCTCCCCAAGGGGTGGACACTGCCCGCGAGCACAACATTACACTTACTGTCTTTGACAAAGAGGTGCTGGAGGCGGCGGTAAACGAAGACGCCGCTCAGCCCTTGAAGCTCCACATCAAGATAGATACGGGCATGGGGCGGATCGGTCTGCAGGACGAAGCGCAGGCGATCGGCTTCATCCGGGAAGCGATGCAGACGCCGGGTGTTATTGTAGAGGGGCTATATACCCACTACGCCTGCGCCGATGAAGAGGATAAAACCTACACAAATCGACAATATGCGAAATTTGCGCGGATCGTGGAACATTTTCGCAATCAAACGCCTTCTGTTTCTTTCGAATATGTCCATGCGGGCAACAGCGCCACAGGCATCGATACGCCGCAGCTGACATGCAATATGCTTCGTCTAGGCATTAGCATGTACGGCTTGTACCCGTCGGACGAGGTCGATCATCAGCGCATCATGCTGAAGCCGGTCATGTCGCTGAAAACGGGTGTCGTGTATGTCAAGAAGCTGCCCGCGGGAAGCGGCGTCAGCTATGGTGCGAACTACAAGACGCAGAAGGACGGCGAACGCATCGCGACGCTGCCGATCGGGTACGCCGACGGATATACCCGGCTCCTGAACGGCAAGGCGGAAGCGCTCGTCGGCGGTCGGCGGGTGCCGATCGTCGGCAATATCTGCATGGATCAATGCATGATTCGAATCCCTGACGACCTCGAGGTCAATGTCGGCGACGAGGTTGTGCTGTTCGGCGAACAAGGCGGCGAAAGCATGTCCGCCGATGAACTTGCCGAGAAGCTCGGGACGATTAATTACGAAATTATGTGCATGCTGTCGCACCGGGTGCCCCGTGTGTATAAGAAGGGCGGAAGCATGATTTTATTCGACAATCCGCTGCTTCAGGCGTAGGGCGCAGATGCAGCTGCTGCATTTTACCAATGGGAAAATCATATCTTAATAGAGGAATTTTACCGTTTCAACGCGAATAGGTATATGCCTAGCCATGAGGAGATCGACGCGAATGCAGCATAATTGATATACTCGCGGCATATACTTAATTTTGTATATTTTGCCTTCCCATACGACATAATGGTACTATTCGGGAACATGCAGGCTTTGTTTGTTCCAGGGTTCGGTTCATGGCCGGGAGGAAGGAAGTTTCTGGGGGTGTGTTACGCGGTGTCCAACGTCCAAAACACCAAGAGGATCATGATCAGCTTGCCGGATCACTTGCTGCAAGAGGTGGATGGAATTGTCGAGAAGGAAAATTCCAACCGAAGCGAGTTCATTCGTCAGGCGATGAAACTGTATCTAACGGAGCGGAAGAAACGCTACCTTCGGGAAACCATGCAGCGCGGCTATATGGAGATGGCAAAGATCAATCTCTCTATGTGCACGGAAGCGTTCGTGGCGGAAGAAGAAGCAAACATCACCTTGAACCGCTTAGTAAGCGGGGTGTAGCCGTTTGATCGTTAAGCGCGGGGACGTATTTTTCGCTGATTTGTCGCCTGTTGTCGGCTCGGAACAGGGTGGTGTTAGACCGGTATTGGTAATTCAGAACGACATTGGCAACCGCTTCAGCCCAACCGTCATTGTGGCCGCGATTACAGCCCAAATCCAGAAGGCGAAGCTCCCGACTCATGTTGAGATTGATGCGGAAGCGCACGGTTTCGACCGAGATTCGGTTGTGCTGCTTGAACAGATCCGCACCATCGACAAGCAGCGGCTCACCGACAAGATTACCCATCTTGACGAGGAGACGATGAAGAAGGTCGACGATGCGCTGCAAATTAGTGTGGGACTGATTGACTTCTAAGGATAACGGAACTTGTGCTTAAGAAGCGGGGTGCTCGAATCGGGCCCTCGTTTTTTCATTGTTGGAAGGGAGAGATGGAACGGATGAATACGGAACAAGAAACGACGATTTCTGCGGAGGAGCTTGCCTGGACGGAACGGCAGGAGCGGGAGACCGCGGAGCGCATTGTAAAAACCATTGCCGCAGAGACACAAACGAGCCCGAAGCAGGTGAAAACGACGGTCGACCTGCTGGACGAGGGGAACACGATTCCGTTCATTGCGCGATATCGCAAAGAGATGACCGGGGAGCTCGACGAGAATCAGCTTCGCGACATTGAGGACAAGCTGCGCTATATGCGCGGGCTGGAGGAGCGCAAGCGCGAGGTGCTGCGGCTCATTGCGGAGCAGAGCAAGCTGACGCCGGCGCTGCGCGACTCGATTGCGGCTGCCGCCAAGCTGCAGGAGGTCGAGGATTTGTACCGTCCATATCGCCAGAAGCGGAAGACGCGGGCGAGCGCGGCGAAGGAGAAGGGCCTTGAGCCGCTGGCCGACTGGGTGCTTAGCCGTCCGCGCGCAGGCAGCCTGCTGGACGAAGCGGCGAAATACATAGACGCCGAGAAGGGCGTAGACAATGCGGAAGACGCGGCGCAAGGCGCACTCGACATTATCGCGGAGGCGATCGCCGACGATGCGTCGATTCGCGCGTGGGTAAGGCGCCACACGTTCGCGTATGCGACGCTGATCACGGAGGCGAAGGATTCGTCCGCAGAATCCGTATACGAGATGTACTACAGCTACCGGGAGCCTGTAAAGAAGCTGCCGCCGCATCGGACACTCGCGATCAACCGCGGGGAGCGGGAGGACGTCCTGAAGGTCAGCCTCGAGCTCGACCCGGCAGCGATCCACCAATATATCGGCAAGAGGTTCGTGCAAGGCCCTTCCGCGGTGCAAGCAGAGCTGGAGCGTACCGTGGAGGATGCGTACAAACGGCTGATCGCGCCTTCCATCGAGCGCGAGGTGCGCGGCGAGCTGACGGAGAAGGCCGAGGAGCACGCGATCGCCATTTTCGCGGAAAATTTGCGCAATCTGCTGCTGCAGCCGCCCGTGCGCGGGCGCGTTGTGCTTGGCGTCGATCCGGCGTTCCGGACAGGCTGCAAGCTCGCCGTCGTCGACGATACCGGCAAGGTGCTCGACATCGCCGTTACCTATCCGACGGCGCCGCACCATAAAACCGCCGAGGCGGAGGCGACGTTCCGAAAGCTGATTGCCAAGCACGGCATCACCTTGATCGTCATCGGCAACGGGACGGCGTCCAGGGAGACGGAGCAGTTCGTCGCCGATGTCATTCGGAAGGTCGGGGCCGAGGAAGGGAGACAGCTGCAGTACTTGATTGTAAACGAGGCAGGCGCAAGCGTCTATTCCGCGTCCAAGATTGCGCAGGAGGAATTTCCGTCGTTCGACGTGGCCGAGCGCAGCGCGGTATCGATCGCGCGCCGTCTGCAGGACCCGCTCGCGGAGCTCGTGAAGATCGAGCCGAAGGCGATCGGCGTCGGCCAGTACCAGCACGACGTCGCCCCGAAGCGGTTGGAGGCGAGCCTTGGCGCCGTCGTCGAATCGGCGGTCAACCACGTCGGCGTGGACGTGAATACAGCGTCTCCGTCGCTGCTCGGCTACGTCGCCGGTGTCAATGCCACGATTGCGAAGAACATCGTGAAGTACCGTGATGAGCACGGCAAATTCAAAAGCCGTGCCGAGCTGCAGCGCGTGCCGCGGCTCGGCGCGAAAACGTTCGAGCAGTGCGTCGGCTTCATCCGGGTACCGGATGGCGGCAACCCGCTCGACAACACGCCCATCCACCCGGAATCGTACGCCGTGGTGGACAAGCTGTTCCGTGAGCTGCGCCTGGAGCTCGAAGCCCTTGGCTCTGACGAGCTGCGCCGCCATATCGACGGCGTCGACCCGGAGACGGTCGCCGAGAAGCTCGCGGTCGGCGTGCCGACCTTGCGCGATATTCTGGACAGCCTGAAGCGTCCGGGCCGCGACCCGCGAGAGGCGCTCGATCCGCCAATCTTTAAAACCGACGTGCTGCAGCTCGAAGACCTCGCCGTCGGCATGGAGCTGGCCGGCACCGTCCGCAACGTCATCGATTTCGGCGCGTTCGTCGACATCGGCCTGAAAAACGACGGCCTCGTCCACATCTCGCAGCTGAGCGACCGATTCGTCAAGCATCCGATGGACGTCGTGTCCGTCGGCGACAACGTCACCGTCTGGGTGCTCGGTGTCGATGCGGGCAAGGGACGGGTGTCACTGACGATGAAGAAGCCGAAATAACCGCATAACGCTCAAAAAAGGCCCTGCCGCTACAAATAGTAAGCGCGGGGCCTTCTCTGTGGGCGTTCAGCCCTTTAGGCGTCTCCTAAGAGGGCCTTATATGCGGTCAATCGTCTATGCTTCCGTACTCTTTCGTACGATAAAAAAACCAGCAATCGTTCAGCAGCCGAATTTGCCGCCGGTCTTTTTTCCGGTATGCTCGCATGAGTTGATTATAAAGCCACTGCGGCAACGTTCCCAACCCCTTTGCTCCTAGGTTTTTATCAGTATACGTAGGCGGCCGGGAAGGAGTGCAGGTCCATGCGGAACATTTTGCGCGCGAAATTACATCGCTTCTTCTTCGTACCACTGCTCCAGCTGTGCGTGCAGGGCGCGGATCTCGGTCAGAAGCGACTTCAGCGGATAAGTTGTCTCCACGATCGAGGCGAACGCCTTCTCCAGCCGCTCCATGTACGTTAACCCGCTGATGAGCGCATAGTCCTTATCCACCAGCTCCAAAGCGTCGCACTCGGCGATCGCGAGGGGGAGCGGAGGCACGTTGTCCGCCGTCAGCTTCCCGATTTCCTTATGCAGACGTTGATGCAGCGCCGTCAATTGATACGCGTGGGACGCCGGCATCTCCACGAATTCAAGCTTGTCTCCATCCTTCAAAATGTGATATCGCATCGGTGCGTTCATCTATAAGTTCCCCTTCCGTCCGGAGCGGTTATGCATCCTCATATTACTCATACTTGACAGTGTATCGTACCCATTCGGTACAATTCAAGATAGGCGGTCGGTGCAAGGCCGTTGCATGGGAAATTTGAAGCTGTGAAAAAGGGTGCCGTATGACAGACAACGAATTGCAAGCATGGGTGGAGCGGGTGTCGATCGAGTCGTTCGGGCGGCCGTTCCGGCATCGGGCCAGCTTTAACGGACGGCTGCGGACGACCGGCGGAAGATATTTGCTGCAGACGCATAACATTGAAATCAATCGCAAACAATACGACACGTACGGGAGCATAGAAACAGAGAAGATCATTAAGCACGAGCTGTGTCACTACCATCTTCATCTGGAGCGCCGCGGATATCGGCATCAGGATGCCGATTTCAAGAGGCTGCTTGCAGCCGTCGGAGGCTCGCGCTATTGCCAAGCCGTACCTGGGGCGCAGCGGCGGATGCCGGTCCGTTACTTGCTCTCCTGCGGATCCTGCGGCATGGAATACCCGCGCAAGCGGAAGGCGGATCCGCGCCGTTACCGGTGCGGCCGATGCCGGGGCCGATTGAAGATTTTGCAACTTGACGAGCCGCGATAGCCCGTGATAAATTTGAAAAAGCATTCCCCGATAGCTCAGTTGGTAGAGCACTCGACTGTTAATCGAGTTGTCACAGGTTCGAGTCCTGTTCGGGGAGCCATTGTTTCTTGGAGAGATACCCAAGTGGCTCAAGGGGACCCTCTGCTAAGGGGTTAGACTGCGTTAGCGGTGCGAGGGTTCGAATCCCTCTCTCTCCGCCATAAGTTATTTATGGCATCGTGTCGCTGTGAGCGGCATTTTTTTATGGTCCTGGCGAGCGAAAGTCGGTGCGGATGTTTAGATGCTTTTCGGTTGAAAAAAAGTGTTGCGTTCCTCGAAAGTACCTGATATAATCATTTTTGTCGCCAAAATGAGACACTCTTACACGGCCCGTTGGTCAAGGGGTTAAGACACCTCCCTTTCACGGAGGTAACAGGGGTTCGAATCCCCTACGGGTCATTTTTTACGAGCCATTAGCTCAGTTGGTAGAGCACCTGACTTTTAATCAGGGTGTCGAAGGTTCGAGTCCTTCATGGCTCACTTTTTCTTCTATACGCGGTCGTGGTGGAACGGCAGACACGCTATCTTGAGGGGGTAGTGCCCACCGGGCGTGAGGGTTCAAATCCCTCCGACCGCATACTTGTTTAAAAACCTTGATATATAAGGTTTTTTTCTTTTTTATAAGACTTTTAAAAGAGGCTCGCGCACGCGCGAGCCTTTTCAGCTTGCTAAAGTTACGGAGTGAGTGCCCAATATTTTGGTTACAAACGAAGTTCCCCGGCAGTGGAGATACGCTCTAACGTATATCCGTCAGGCTCTGCCGTGTACACCGCAGTCAAGTCGATGACACTGTCGCCGCCCGCCTTAAACGCAATAACGAGCATGTCTATTGAATTACTATATAACCCCTATTATTTTCTTTTTTCACACAATTTCATTTTTTTTTGCCCAAGGTAAGGAAAATTAAGCGATTACATGGTATGATAGTAGAGATTGCGGATGAAATTGCGGATTTCTTAGGTTTATGTAAGCGTTATATCCTTAGACTTGCATCTTAGGATAGTTACTAGAATGAGAGGGGAACATACATGAGGTCAAACTTAGAAAAGTCAGCCGCTGCACAATTAGCCCACGTAGAGCTTCTTACACCGAAAATGGAAGAGTCGTTATGGTTCTTTCGGGAAGTTTTGGGGATGGAAGAGGTCGACAGACAAGGTCAGTCGGTTTACTTGAAAGCATATGAGGACTTTTACCATCACTCTTTGAAATTGACGCCATCCGACCGCGCGGGGATCGGACATATCGCTTGGAGAACCTCCTCCGCCGAAGTGTTGCATACGTGCGCGCAGGAAATTGAGCAGACCGGGCTCGGACGCGGGTGGATCGAGGGAGATCTCGGACACGGTCCCGCATATCAGTTCACAACGCCGGACGGCCACAATATGGAAATCCTGTGGGAAGTGGAATATTACAAGGCTCCTCCGGGGAAAGAGAGCTTGCTTCGCAACCGTAATCAGAAGAGACCTCTGCGCGGCATCCCGGTTCGTAGAATCGACCACGTGAACCTGCTGGCCTCCGATGTGACGGTCAATCAGGAATTTGCGATCGACAAGCTTGGTTTTAACTTGCGAGAGACGAAGATCGGAAAAGAGAAGGTCAGAGTTGCCTCCTGGATGAGCGTGTCGTCACTGGTCCATGAGCTCGCGCTCACCCGCGATCCTACGGGCTCGAAAGGACGCCTGCACCACCTGGCATTCTGGTACGGGTATCCGCAGCATCTGTTTGACTTGGTTGATGTTTGCAACGAATATGGCGTCAAAGTTGAAGTAGGTCCCGGCAAGCACGGGGCCAGCCAGGCGTTCTTCTTGTACGTGATTGAGCCGGGCGGGAACCGGATTGAGCTGTTCGGGGACGCGGGCTATCTTATCTTCGATCCTTCGTGGGAAGCGGTTGTATGGGATGTTGAAGACGAGGAAGCGTTTAACAAAAGCAGCATCTGGATCGGGCCTAACGCATATCCAAAGACATTCTATACGTACGGAACTCCAGATATTAGCGGCGACGAAAAATAAGCAATCTTATTGGGAATTATTATGGCGAAGGGCTGGCGCATCGCGGAATGCGCCAGCCCTTTTCCAATTGTTTCCGAATATTTACTTTTACAGCCTCATATTCCCGGAATAAGCCCAAATCGTGAGATTATATACAAGGAAACTCCAAAACGGCAATTCCGCTTTCGCTTGTATAAAATGACTTCCACTTCCACATAATGAGCGTAACCAAGAAATATGAGGTGGAAGCGGTATGGGATTGTTGAGCGTGCTATTTGAATGGAAAGCGGCGAGCCGCGACAAGAAGGTTGCGAGACATCGGCTGCAGGGCACTTGTCCGGATTGCCGCGGCAGCGGGTTTCATGCGATGGTGATGAACGAATTCGCTTATTTGGGCTCCCTTGATGATTACAAATGCAGCGGCTGTGCAGGCTCCGGTTTATTTTCCGATTGGGAGTCAGGGTAGGAGGGGGACGCTCCGCCTGAACCCTCCTATGGTTTCCAGTGAATAAATGCTTTACTTTTGTAGCGGTGCGTGGTATCATCATCATTGTCGCTTCTGGAAAAACAGTAAGGAAGCACAAGCAACATGCGGTCGTGGTGGAACGGCAGACACGCTGTCTTCAGGCGGCAGTGAGCGCAAGCTCGTGGAGGTTCAAATCCTCTCGACCGCACCATACATACAAATGCAAAACCTTGGCTTTCCAAGGTTTTTTTGTTATTTTTTGTTATCACAAAAGCCTATGCCCCATAACGAAAAGAACTGCTCCTTAGTCAAGACTTTAGGGGCAGCTCTCTTCAGTTATATTCGTATTAGAGCAAGCGGAAACGATTGCCGTACTGAAGTATGTGTAGCTCGTGAATGGCCTCTACTTTAGCAACGATATCGGCGAAATAAGAGATGATTCTTTCCATTGGATTACCACCCTTGAATGTGATACCTTTATTATCCTGCTAATCGCTGGAAATTGACAAAGACGCAATTCGTCAATGAAAGCGACAATCATGGATTGGAATTGCCGTTGTAAACGGATATCATAGGTGGTTTTCACAGGATTTCTTCGTTTTTCGCCGTTTTTGTCATACAATCTTATCGATATACATCGGGCTCATGCTTAAATCGATAAAGCGCCCTTTCGTTTGCACCAGCGGATTTGGCAGATCCGAAGGATTGATCCGGATAATTTTCCCGATCTGCCCGTTGGACAATTCGACTTTGCTTCCGATTAATGAATTCATGATTTTCTGCGTAAACGTAAGGATGATGTTGGGATCGAAGGAGCCGAAGGTGGAATAATACATTTCTCGGATGACTTTATAGAATGGCAGCTGATCCTTGTACGGTCTTTTGGAGGACATGGCGTGAAACACGTCGGCCACGGCTACGATTCTGCTTAAGAAATCGATGCAATGACCATTAAGGCCGTAGGGATACCCGCTCCCGTCCCACCTTTCATGGTGTCTCAACGCAACCAACGCATGTCTTTCTCCTAAACCTGGCGTCGATTGAATCATGTCAAAGCCAAGCACAGTGTGCTCCTTCATCTCCCTAAATTGATCATTAGATAAAGGGCCTGTAGATAGAAGGATCTCGGAGTCGATTTTCATTTTCCCGATGTCGTGAAGGATCGAAGCCGTAGTTAAGACTTCTAGATCGTCTTTTTTTACATGGAGCCATTCGCCGATGAGCGTCGCCAAGGCGCCGACCGCAATACTGTGACGGAATGTATAGTCGTCCTTGCACTGCAGCGCCGTCAACAAATGGCTGAGGCTGTACTTGTGGATTAGCGTATGAATAAGCGGTACGACATTATGTTTGATTTGCCGGACGAACAGTTGATCCGAATGCTTCGCATGATAAAAAATGTGTTTCACTTCAAGGACGGCATCATCCACCAATCGTGTCGTGGCTTCCGTATCGGAGTCCACATCGTTTTCCTTGATCACTACGCCGAAATCGTACAGGGCATTCAGATGTTCTTCCGTCAGGATGACATTGGCGGTAAGACACAGCGCTCCGGAGCGGCTGAACACGTTTTTGTTCAACCGCTTTCCGATCAAGACTTCATGATTATGTGAAAAGTTTTTAATCAATCTCTTCATCATCCCAACCCGCGCCGTCATGCTGCACAACCGCTAGCCGGTTGTCCTTTACAACGATTTCTGCATACTCGATGGGCTCCAGAATCTCTGTAGAATGGCGATTCACGATAACCCGCCCGTTAAACATTTTTCGAACGTAGATTTTATTCCCTGCCTGCAGCTTGGAGGATCCGCCTAACTCACTTCCGACATACATGGCCGAAATCGTGTTGCCCGCTTCTAAATTGGAGCCTCGGCAGACGGACTTCTGATCATAGAAGACGATATTGTTTTTGGAAAATAAATTGCTTTGCAGCACGCCTTCCCGACGAATCAGGATGTTGCCGTTCGACATAATCGTAGACAAATGGCATTGCGGAAGGTCGCTTTGGACAGACGTTTCCTCGCACCGTTTGATCGATCCCGAGACGGAGACCAGCATGTTCTGCAAATCGAGGAGAAATTCGTAAGGGTCAGTCTGTAAAAAGGTCGATTTTTGCAGTAAAGCATGCAGCTTCAGCCTGAGTTCTTCTAGATGGTTCCGTTGAATGCTCTGGATATTCGTGATGCAACTCAAAATTTCTTTCGCGACCGATGGAATTTCTCTGAATTTCGTTTCTACCAGCAGCTGTAAGGTTTGGCCGACGTGAGCGGTTTTACCTTGAGATTCTAGCACTTTGTTCAAATGCTTCCCGGCGCTTTTCAAGTTTTGCAGCAGCTCGTTCAATTTCACGGAGTGGCTGAATAAACGGTTGTACAGCACTCCGTAGTAACCTGAATATAGCCCGCTGCCGATAACATTTCCCCGAATGTGGATGCTTCCGGTTGCGGTGATGGTGGCGTTATATACGCTGCCTGAAATGTAGACGTTCCCGAGCGCCTCAACGATCATTCCGTCCGATACATTGCCGTAAACGAGCACATCGCCGGAAAACACAATATTTCCGGTTTCCAGATTCACATCGGAAGGCACAATGTAAGCAGGAGTAATTTCAACGACCTTGATGCGTTCCCCGGTGATGCGGGGCCTGCCCTCCCGGAGCGCCACGACTTCACCTTCCGGAGTAATCTGGATATGATCTTTGCCGATAAGGATCACATCTTTGGGTCTTGTCGGCTCCGCGACTTCACCATATACATCCCAGCCTTTTTTTCCGGGCTTCATTGGCGTTTTCCGCGCAAGGATTTCTCCCTGTTTCGCCGAGGGAATACGCAGATGATTCCGATAGTCGATGTTCCCGTTGACTTCTTCGTACAAGCTTTCAACCGTCTCTTTAAAAAAGATTTCGAGATTGGCGTCAACGCTTGGAACCGGTCTGACCCCCTCCGCAACGATCACCGGCTCATATGTCGGTGCCATTAACTCCTTCTGAATGCGGTCATATTGTACATTCAAGATGGACATATCCTGCAGCGCTATAACGATATTGGAGAACTCAAGCGTTTGAATTACGGTGTTCGGATCCTCTTCGCATTCGATCAGCAGCTTATTGGATGGTTCTTTGTCGCGCAGCCGCCGCAAATGCTGCTCCATGGAGAAGAGTTGAAAATACACCGTCATCCGATCGGCCGCCACCGTAATTTCAAATAAAGGGGGATATTGAATTTCCCATTCTAAGCTGTCTTCCGCCTTAATGTGAAATTCGCCTTCCATATATTCCCCGTTCTTTTTCAGTTTTACAGATTCGGCAGCCTGGAGTAGGGGAGGAACCTCACCTTGCTTCAGGGGATTTATAATAATAGAGTTGTTTTCGACTTTGGCCCAACCGGAGAATGGAATGAACTCCTGGTTTTGATCCTCTGCAGCTTCTTTATCATCATCGGTAAATTGCAAATGGTTGATGATTTTGTACAACTCTTCTTCGGTTAGAGGTTTTGACATTTCGTGCACCCCCCAAAAGTGAAAAAACTACCCCTACGTATAGGGATAGTACGTCCATAATCCCTACTTTTCGGTAGCCCGGCCGCCATAGAAAGGTATCCTTAGGCCCGAGGCTTTGCGTCTCCACTTTTCAATGGATTTGCTATTGTCAAAGTAGATGTTGAATTTTGTAGAAATATGCTATTTTATATTGAAATATAAAACTTTATGTTATGGGAAGTCAATATATTTATATGTGTGCAAATTTTAGGCGGCGATTGCTAATCCGCCGTCTTGATGGATCATCCATGCATCCGCTGTAGGCTTTAAGGCGTATATGTTTATTATGAATACATCTTGGATTGCTTTCGGGAGGGGATAACCGACATGAATACCAATAAACTGTTTTCGGCGCTTGCTTATCTCAGCATTTTTTTTCTTGGCTTTATTTTTCCCGCGGTGCTGTACTTTGTAGCCGATGACGGGGAAGTGAAACGTCATGCGAAGGCTGCTTTTCTTTCGCACTGTATTCCGGTGGCGGCGATTTTCATCGCTTTTCTGTTCGTGTTTGCCCTCGGCTTCAGAATGGACGGCATGGGAGCCGGCCGGATGATCGGACTGCTTGTCATAATGGGCTTGGCAGGACTTGTGTCGCTTGCTGTCACGATCTGGAACGTGGTGAAGGCGGTTCAAATTTTGACCCGGTAATGGGAAATGCCGGAGCTGCGTGCTTATTGTCCTTCCAAATCGGCCCGACAAGCGGCAGCCTCCGGAGCATTCCCGTCCCTCTTGGCATACGCGACCAGCGTTATGTCCTCTCCAAGCTCCCGCAGCAGCTCTGTCTCCAACTGCCGCAAGCGAGTAACGGCGGCGTTTGACAAACTGGCGAAATCGTACTCCGTTTGCTGGGTATCCATCTTTTGCACCCTCCTTAAGTAGTTCGTCGTTTGCAATAGAAGCATTCACATTCCGTATTTTGTGACTTTCCTCCCGGTTTTACGCGCCGCCCGTGCAAAATTTCAGTCTGCTCGTCCCCAATTTATGGTATGATGTTCCGAGTGTTTCATGTTCTTAATTAGGGCGGAGGAGAAGCATGAGCAGCACATTGAAGCGGTGGCTTGTCGTTGGGAACGCTGTCATCCTGTTGATCGTTTATATGCTGTGGGCGTTTGATTCGTTGGCGGTGATCAACCGCACGCTGTCGGGGACGTATATGAAAAACCAGATGTCGCACATGCCGGATGAGCGAATCGTCATTGTCGGCATCGACGACATGTCCCTTGAGGCGGTAGGACAGTTTCCTTGGGACAGGCGTGTATATATTTCGCTCTTAGAGGCGATGAATCAACCCGGCTACGAGCCCTCCTCGATTTCCTTTGATATTCAGTTCACTGAATTCGGGGATCCGGAAGCGGACCAAGCTTTGGCGGAGAGTCTTTCCCAATATGACAATGTGGTGATGCCGTTGTTCGGGATTACGGAAGACGTCGTTCGAGGGGTCCATGTCACTCCGGATCAACCGGTGCAGGTGTATGATGTAATCAAGCCGATCTTCGAACCGTTCGTGCAGACGGCTCATATTAACGCGGTGCTCGATTCCGACGGCGTCATTCGCCGGACGTGGCTTCAGATACAAGATCAGGAAGGCAATGTATATCCATCGCTTGCGCTGAATGCGGCCCAAATGGCGGGCGTGAATGTTTCTTCATATATCGAAAACGATTATATGGCGGGCAACGCTCACCCGAAGGGCGAAATCACGATTCATTACTCGGCTGCCAGCAATGAGTTTATTACGATCCCTGCCATTACAGTGCTGTCCGGTGAGTTCGACCCGATGCTGTTTAAGGACGCGATCGTGCTTATCGGCTTCAACGCCGTCGGCTTTGAGAACGATAACGGTTCGACGCCGATTGAGCGGGAGATGAAGCTTGTCTACGCGCATGCCAACATTATCAACCAGCTCATCAACGGCTATGTATCGACGACGGCGCCGTGGTCCGCTGTGCTTGCCATTCTGGCGGCTGCCTTTGCGCTCATTGTGTGGCTTGCTTGGCGCATCAAAACGACATACAGCGTCGCGGTATTCGCCCTGCTGATCGGCGCCTTGTTCCTTGGACAATATGCGGTGTACGCGCAAACGTTCATGTACATCGACGTCGTTCATCCGGTCATCGCCGTCGTCATGACGTACATTCTCAACATCGCCGTGAAATCCTACTTGGAGAATAAGCAAAAATCGTTTATTACGAAGCAATTCGGCCGATACCTGTCCCCGGAGCTGGTGAAGGAGATCGCCGTCTCCAACACGGAAATCAAGCTCGGCGGCATGAACAAAGTGCTCACGATTCTGTTCCTCGATATTCGCGGCTTTACGACGCTGTCGGAGAAGCTGAGGCCCGAGGAGGTCGTCGATTTCTTGAATGAAATGTTCGATCTCATCACAACGACGGCGCTGAACAATAAAGGCACGATCGACAAATTTATCGGGGACGCCGCCATGATTATTTACAATGCGCCGCTTGACGTTGAGGATCATCCGTATTGGGCGGTGAAGACCGCCTACGAAATTCAGCAGGGGATGAAAGAGGTTCGGACCCGCATCGAAGAACGCCACGGCGTCACCGTCAATTGCGGGATCGGGATTAATACCGGGGAAGTAGTCGTCGGCAACATCGGCTCTTACCTGCGGGTCGATTATACGGCGATCGGGGACAACGTAAATACGGCCGCAAGGATCGAATCCCAGACGGCGGCGGGGCAAATTCTAGTGTCCGAATCGACCTACGAGCTGACCAAAGACCGTGTCGTCTACAACTATGTCGGGGAAAAGATGATGAAGGGGAAAACGGTCGGCGTTAACATTTACGAAGTGCTTGGCATAGCGGAATAAAGTCAAAGGGGGTTTGTCGTGCCTGTCGTGTCTGTGATCATTCCGACCTTCAACCGGCAAGCTGCCTTAGCCGAGCTGCTTGAGGCGCTGCTGCGCCAAACGTATCGGGACATTGAGGCCATCATCGTCAACGATGCGGGACACCCGGTAGAGGGAATTGCAGCGTTATATCCGGAGCTTGACGTGCGAATCGTGAACCTTCCTGTGAACTCTTATCATGTGCGGGCGCGCAATGCGGCGCTTCCGCTCGTGCGCGGCGAGTTCATCATGCCGATCGACGACGACGATCTGATCCTGCCGGATCACATCGAGAGAATGGTATCGGAAATCGGCGACGCGGATCTTGTGTACGGCGACGCTGAAATTGTCGATTATGCCGAACGGGACGGGATGCGGCACCCGAAAAGCAGAATGCTGTTCGCTTATAAGCATGATCCGGTGCTTTTTCGCACGTTCAATACCTACATCGCATCCGGTTCGTTATACCGGAGTGCGATCCACGACGAAATCGGGCCGTTCGATCCGGAGGTACGCAATTATTGGGATTGGGATTGGATGCTCCGCGTGCTTTCGCGTTATCGGGTCAAAAAAATTCCCCGGGCGGGAACGTTGTATACATTCGCCGCCGAAGGGGGAGACAACCAATCTGCAAACCAGGAGAAAATGCGGACCTATCTTGCGAAGCTGTGCGAGAAGCACGGACTCGGGCCTTTGCCGACGAGCAATTTTTTTCTTCTCCTAGAGGAAGAAGCGCTGCGTGCGCGGCGGGCCGCATCCGAAATCGTATGGGACGGCAAGCCGCTCCGTTCGCGTTATCGTTTGTAGTACAGCGTGCTGCCGACCGTTGAAACGACAATCGCCAGCATGACGGCTCCGAACATATAAGGGGCGGCCTCCGCGGGAAGCAGGGAGGAAAACAGCAGCACGATTCCGGCCCCGACCATGACTCGCCCGTTGAACCGCGATACCTTCGGGTAAACGGCTTCCGGTATGCGGGGGAACGATTTTTTTCCTTGCGGCATCCGGGGCAAGAGATTGCCGATCGCGATCAGCAGCACGCCGACCGCAAGCGCGGCGAACAGGGACGGGCTCCACGAATGTCCGAGGTTGAATCTGATCACGAATACGTGGAGAGCAAACAGGATCGCGGATACGAAACCGGAGACGTTGGCGTTGACGGCGACCATCCGGCGGCGTTTGTTATCGTCCTGTTCCCAACGCGAGGTCAGCTGCTGCAGCCAAGGGACGAGAAGGATCATGACGGGAAGGAGGAACGCGCCGACCCATTTGTCGGCCCATCCGTCGGCTTCGTTCGAGGGGCCGAAATGGATCGCCATCTGGTCGGGCAGCGCGCTGTAATTCCACAGACTTACCACCTGCGCGGCGACGAAACATAAAAGAGGCACGGTAAATTGCTTCATGATGAAACATCCTTTCCATTTGGGTTTTGCAATTCTAAAATCCATTTCAACACGTCTTGGAACACCGTCGTATTTAACGAATACACGATATGCTGACCTCTCCGTTCATCCCATACAAGCTCCGCCTGCTTCAGCAGGTTGAGATGGTTCGAGATGCTTGGTTTGGTCATGTCAAAATGTTCGGCGATTTCTCCGGCCGTCATATCGCGTTCCTTCAATAAATCAAGAATGCGGCGGCGGGTCGGATCGGCCAACGCTTTGAAGGCGTTGTTGAGCGACATGGGGCAGCGACTCCTTTCCAATGCGGCAGAGCTATTGATTAAAAATTAGATAATTATCTAATTAACGTAATATTAAATTATGACGGTTCCAGTTGTCAAGCAGCAAAAAAGCGGCCCCGGTAGGAGCCGCTGCGAGCCGTTATTATTGTTTTCCCAGCAAATGCCGATACGGTGTATAATCGATGCCCTGCTCATCAAGGAACTTCATCAGGAACTTGTAGTCTCTTCTCGGCGTGGCGAGAATATAGCCCTCAACGCAGTGCTCTGTCGTCACCTCGGAAGCGCCGCGTTCCACCGCCAGCTGCCCGATGCGGGCTGCGATTGAATGCTTCGCGATGTCGCGAAATGCGGCGGGCACCGGCTCCACAAGCCGGTTCAGGAATGCTTTGCTGTCCTCCGTCCATAAATGGCGGCTCGTTTCGACCCAATGATTTTGCCAATCGAGCGTCGATTTGCCGTCCGCCTTCGGCAGCACCTTCAGAAACTTCCGGAACATAAAATATCCGCCGATCGACATCGAACCGACGAGAATAAACACCCATATAAAGATAAACCAAGCGAATCCTTGGCTCATGTTCGTCACCTCACTTTCAAACTGTATCATTCCGTTCTCAGAGAGGCAAGCCGGCGCAACGATTCCATTTTCAAACGGGGTCTAAGTAAGGTACAATAAGAGGTGCTGTAAGAAGGAGGAGTGAGAGTGCTATGGCAAAAAAAATCGGGTCGCACGTTTCTTTTTCGGACAAAGGATTGTTGAATGCAGCGAACGAAGCGGCGGAGTACGGCTCCGGCACATTTATGATTTATACGGGGGCGCCGCAGAACACGAAGCGGAAGCCTATTGAAAATCAATATATTGAAGAAGGCCGGGAAGTGATGAAGGCGAACAACATCGACGAGATCGTCGTGCACGCGCCTTATATTATTAATCTCGGTTCTTATAAAAGAAATACGTTCGAGCTCGCGGTCGACTTCCTTCAAGAGGAGATGCGGCGGACAAGCTACATCGGGGTCGGAAATATTGTGCTGCATCCGGGCGCCTATACGGACAAGGATGTCGATTACGGCATTGCGCGCATCGCCGAGGGGCTGAACGAGGTTCTGAAGGGCACTTCTGATACCGAAGTGAAGATCGCGCTGGAGACGATGGCCGGCAAGGGGACGGAAATCGGCCGCTCGTTCGAAGAAATCGCCCGGATTATCGAAGGCGTGGAGGATAACTCCCGATTGACGGTATGTCTCGATACGTGCCACGTACACGACGCGGGCTACGATATTGTGAACGATCTGGACGGGGTGCTGGAGCAGTTCGACCGCATCGTCGGTCTTGATCGTTTGGCGGTGCTGCACCTGAACGACAGCAAAAATCCCCGCGGCGCGGGCAAGGACAGGCATGCGCCGGTGGGCGCGGGCTTTATCGGCTTCGAGGCGATGAAGCGCATCGTGGACCATGAGAAGCTTGCGCATTTGCCGATGATCTTGGAGACGCCTTGGATCGGCAAGGACGGGGACAAGCAGCGGCCGATGTACGCGGCGGAGATCGCGCTGCTTCGCGGCGATCATGCGGAACGGTTCGGTCCCGAATTCCTGGAGCACGTCGAGAAGCTCGGGCACTTCTTCAGCAAGAAGGACGTGCACCATCGGGAATTCATCGTCCGGACGTGGGAGACACTGAAGAACGATGCGAAAGCGAAGAAGGCCGATCCGCGCGAGCCGATGGACCGTTTGTACGATATGGTTGTGGAAGACAGGCTGTTTACGGATTTGACCGAAGAGCAGATCAACCATCGGCTGACGGCCTGGCTGTCGGGCGCCGATGTGCTGAAGGCAGTATAATTATAGATATCGCCTGTATCATGGCGTGCGGCCTTCAACCGCCGTTTCGTCCCATAAAAGGTAAAGTAGGAGTGTAGATCATGTTTCCGTTGCAAAGTGCCAGCAAGAAAGTCGCCAGTCCCGACCGGGGGCGCATGCTGATCGCCTGTCCGGACGGACCTGGCATCGTGGCGACCGTTTCGAAATTTTTGTTCGACTACGGCGCGAATATCGTTCAATCCGACCAATACTCCATGGATCCGGAGGGCGGCATGTTCTTCATGAGGATCGAATTCGATCTGACGGGACTGCCCGGCCGCGTAAGCGAGCTGGAGCGGGATTTCGCGGACATTGCGGAGCGGTTCCGGATGAAGTTCTGGTTTTCGCTCGCCTCTGTGAAGAAGCGGCTCGCGATCTTCGTTTCGAAAGAGGAGCATTGTCTGTTGGAGCTGTTGTGGTTATGGCAATCAGGCGATCTTCCTGCGGACATTGCGGTTGTGGTGAGCAACCACGCGGATATGAAGGGGCTGGTGGAGCCGTTCGGCATTCCGTACGTGCATATTCCCGTCACGCCGGATACGAAGCAGGAGTCGGAGCGCCGCCAAGTAGAAGCGGTAGAGCGCTACGGCGCCGATTGCATTGTACTGGCCCGCTATATGCAGATCGTCTCGCCGAGATTCACCGAGCTATATGCGAACCGGATGATCAACATCCACCATTCGTTCCTGCCGGCCTTTATTGGAGGCAACCCGTACAAGCAAGCGTTCGGACGCGGGGTGAAAATCATCGGCGCCACCGCGCACTACGTCACGGAGGAGCTTGACGGCGGCCCGATCATCGAGCAGGACGTGCAGCGCGTCACGCACCGCGACAATGTGGACGATCTGAAGCGCATTGGGAGAATGATCGAACGCACCGTGCTCGCCCGCGCCGTGAAGTGGCACCTTGAGGACCGGATTCTCGTGCATCATAACAAGACTGTCGTATTTAATTAAAATAGAAGGAGCCGCGTCGTGCGCATTCGTTGCGCCGCCGCGGTTTTTTGTTGGGCGGCGTGGGCGCAACAATTACGCCTGGCCGCGCAGCGTAAGAAACTTTCGCTATTCGCCACACTATCGTCACACAGTGAAAGAATCTTTCCCCTGTTTTCTTGTATATCGGCAAGGGAAACACGCCGCATCGAGGGGGGCGGCGTGTTTGGTCGGCTGCATTAGTTGGATACGTTCATGAGATTGCGGATCTCCGCCGTCAGGAGCGGGACGATCTCGAACAGGTCGCCGACGATGCCGTAATCGGCGACTTGAAAGATGGGCGCCTCCGGGTCCTTGTTGACGGCGACGATGACGCGCGATCCGCTCATGCCGGCGAGGTGCTGGATGGCGCCGGAGATGCCGCAGGCGATGTAGAGCTCGGGGGTGACCACTTTGCCGGTCTGCCCGATCT